>Ga0100380_10001687_pt1 | contig 23955 bp, 20 predicted proteins | sample CryGeymeta201504_FD_80417 | JGI IMG/M metagenome (GOLD analysis project Ga0100380, IMG submission 80417) | Groundwater microbial communities from Crystal Geyser aquifers in Utah, USA - Crystal Geyser metaG 2015-04 | ecosystem: Environmental > Aquatic > Deep subsurface > Groundwater | place... | reverse complement strand
GTCTGGATCGACTTGGACAGCATCACAGACGAGGACGACATCAAGCAGGCCCTGGCTGACGCAGGCCTGATCCCGACGGACGACGAGGACCAAGTCACAGGCACACCTCAGTACGATGGCGACTTGCTGGTGGCTACGGTCGAGGGCAACCTAGCTAAGCACTTCCTATCGAGATACGACACCTTTGATCTAAAAGGTTTTAAAGAGTGTGCTGAAGAGTGTGACGCTGAGCGCATCAACTACGACCATGCCGCTGCCTACATCGATTGGGCGGGCAGCTGGAATCTGCGTGACTTTGAAGACGCGCGTTGTGGTAAGTACAACAGCGAGGTGGCTTACGCTGAAGAGCTTTTCGACGAGTGTTACTTGTCTAATTTGCCCGAAAGCGCACGTGACTATATCGACTATGAAAAGTTCGCACGCGATCTATTCGCGTCTGATTATTACTTTGATGATGACACGGGCTACGTGTTTAGGAGATGTTAATTATGGAAGCACGCATACCTTTCGGCGGGTTCTACGATTCCATGTGGAGTCAGGGCGTAGACGAAGAAGAGCGGGAGTACACAGAGAAACTGGCTGAAGAGCACCAGATACCCGCGCGCGAAATTTCTGAACTGTTCTTCAAGCACACGCGCTACAGCGTGGCTTATAACGAGCTGGCCCGGCAGTACGCCACAGATTTTCAGGAGTACATCAACAGCGAGCTCAAGCTCAACGTGTCCATGACGTTCCAGGAGATGACCAGCCCGAAGTATTACAACTTCGAGACCGACAAAATCTTCGTCGAGATCAGCTACCCGGACGTGCTGCGCCTGGCCCGCAAGGTGGGGCGCAACGCCCTGCGCAAGGCTGCCAAGGCCATGTTCACCAGCTACGACGGGTTCCACAGTTTTTACAACCCAGACATCAGCACCTGGGGGCCCATGCGCGAGTGGGATCACAATCAGCTCTACGCACTGATGCAAGCGGCTGTCGACACAGTCAGCACTGAGGATTTTGACTGGATCATCTACGATGACTTTAACAGCGACGGCATTTTCTCAGAGGCGTTTTACAAAGCGTGTGACTGGCAGACCGTGATGCTAGAGATCGGCAAGCTCGTCGGTGCCAAGGAGCTGGCTGAGGAACTGGAAGAGCAAGACGACGGGCGTCGCTTCCCAGTGGCCTGGGCGAACACAGCGGACTACGTCAAGCGTTACAACAAGATGAACTCCCACGAACTATTACAAGGAGAACTTTAGATGATCGAACCACGTGTAATTCAACGAGAGAAAAAACCACTATGAGCATGAGTAGAAAAGACTTCGAGCTGCTGGCTCGAACACTGAAAGACTTGCGCAGCACGCCGTACTTTGCAGCTCAGACCGTTGCGCATGACACGGTTGTCGAGCGCATCGCTACAGCGCTTGACATGCACAACCCGACGTTTCAGAAACAGCGCTTTATCGACGCCTGCAAACCGAAGGAGCGGCCATGAGCTTATGGGACGACATGACTGAGCAAAACCGCTTCAACACACTGCGCAACATGACTGACTACGGCAGTAGCTTCGCAGCGTACATCGCACATGCGTGGATGCAAGCTGACAGCTTTAACGAAGCGCGGCTGATTGCGACCTTCCCTGACCTGATCGAGAAATTTCAACCAAAGAACTGGAGTGCCCCATGCGTAAACGCGTAGTGATTACAGAAGAGGTCGACGGAGTCGAGTGCGAGCTTACCCACGAGCCAATCGAGTGGGTTGACATCCTCAAGGCACGTGTCGGTGACAAGCTCGTCGTCGCGTACTGCGTGCAGGATGACTGCTACGAAGACATCGACGACCTGATGGGTGACTGCATGGGCAAAATGCACAGCTTCCACCGGGACAGCCGCGACGTAAACGAGGGGCTCGCAGCACTAGGCAACACCCGTGACGGCGAGAAGAACCTGGACGCGGTGTGGGATAAACACTGGGAGGCTGCCGTTGATCGTTACGTCGAAGCCGTTATCAGAATTATGGGGGTCGAAGACCTTGTGACTGACCTAAGTGACAACGAGAAAGACGTCATCGACGAGGCGACGGCTCGCAAACACCTAAACGAAGACGCACGTGGCGCGTCGAACTGGGATTGTGTGATTTACGAAGACATCATGCGCGGTGTTCTGAGCGAGATGTGGGACGAGCCCTCCTACTTCCCAGGTGACCGCGATGTCCAGCTCCTAGCTTGCTACGAGCATGGCGGCCAGGTCTGGAGCCTGAGTGGCTGCGGGACGCAGTGCCGGTGGGACACATCCAACAACGCTGGTGTTTGGATACCTGACGAGTACCTGCGCAAGCAGCTCGATTCCGATGAGGCCAAGGGTCTGGATCGCAGCAAGCAGGCAAGACTTTATGCAAGTCAGTTCCTCAACACCTACAACTGCATCGTTAATGGCGACGTCTATGGCTGCGTCGTAGAGTGGTTCGACAAGGACGGTACTCAGATCGACGACGAGACCTGCTGGGGCTTCATCGGTCAAGACCATGCCGAGGAGGCTCTGAACTCGGAGTTTTATCAACCGACGTGCGCACGGTTTGCCGCGCAATTGCAAGAGGCCGTATGAAATTCAAGTTCACAACCACACCGCTCAAAGACCTGCCGCTGGGCAGCGTCGTCGACGGCTACAAGCTCGTTGCACGCTCATGGACGGGTGAGAACGCCGTCGGCAACCGCGTCGACGCTGACGGCCAGCTCGCGGCACCTTTCGATGCCGCGCTGCTGATTTACACAGACTCAAAACCAATCGAGGCGAAGACATCATGAAAAGTTATCTGGTTACTTGGGAGATCAACGTGGACGCTGAAAACGACACAGACGCGGCATACGCAGCGCGAAATATTCAGCTCGATCCGTTAAGCATAGCGACCGTGTTCACAGTGCAAGAGGCGGGCGTTTTCGACGGAGACACGACTGTTGTGGACTTAGACTTGGAGTCATCGCATGAAACCACTATTTGAATTAGGTCAGTGCGTCGCCACACCCGGCGCGCTGGCGCTGCTGGCTGAAGACGGGCAGGAATACACCCATCTGATTTACCGCCATGTCCGAGGCGACTGGGGTGATCTGGCATACGAAGACGACAAGCGCGCGAATGCACACGCCGTGGCGACGGGAGTAGACCGGATCATGAGTGTCTACAAGCTGACATCGGGCACGGTGTGGGCCATCACCGAGGCTGACCGCTCAATTACGACGCTACTATTACCGGAGGAATATTGAAATGAGTAATGTGAATTTAGAAACTGGCATCCGCTACGGCCTGATTGCTGCACGCAGCCTTGACTCTGAACTGGTCTGTGACCTGCAGACAAACGGCATCGACCTGCACTGGGAAGAAGCAGCGTCTGAGCTGCGGGACAACATCAAACGCATCTGCAAAGAATATTTGCGTGATAGTGATTCCGACGATGTAGCTGACCAAGCCGTCGAGCGCATGAGCGACAACTGGGAACAAGACGAGCCGGTGCACAGCTTCGATGTGAATGGTGTCAAGGGTCAGACCACGTGGCTCGGTGGAGCTTTGCTGGTCATGGTCTTTGAGTCACCGTTTACAGATTACTTCGACCTTTGCAGCCCGTGCGTACCAAATTGCTGCGACCTTGACTCCTTTAACCCCGACGGATACATCGGATACACCGTACCTGAAAATTGGAGAAATAAATCATGAACAACCCCATCAACGACGTCCCATATTACAGCCCGGCATGCAAACAGCCTGCGCCAAGCAACGAACTGTTTAACATCTTCGAGGTTTGGCTACAGGGCCAAATTAACACCTGTGTGGCAGGCCACGCTTCGCGCATCTCTCACTTGGAAAATCTCATCCAGGAACAAGCTGCGGCACTAAAACGCGCAGCTGAACCAATCGTAAACCAAGATGATGAGCTTAACGTGCTACGAGCACGTGTTGAAGACCTCAGTCGCGCGCTCAACGTACAGGGTGAAAACCTGCGCAAGTTTAACGAGGAAGTCGACTACGACGATATTTGGTACGAGCTCCAGGATCGTGTTAAAGAGTGCGTCACTGACACCTTCGATGACAACTTCGATGACGCTGTCAAAGAAATCATCAAAGACCTCGACTTCACAGTGAGCGTGTCATGAGACCGCCCAACATTACTTGGGTCTTCGGGGTCAACAGCAACATCGGGCTGTGTGACCGCGAAGAGCATGTCTACGCGCCCTTAGACGCCGACGCCAGAGAACTAGCCCAATCTCTGTATGAAGCGGGGTACATCAAGGTGGAATACATTCGTAAGGAGTGGGAGCGCTGGGCCTGGCCCGGCGGTTACCCGCTCTACTACGTTTGCACTGACGGCGGTGTGTTGTGCAGCAAGTGCGTCAACGACAACATCAAGATGACTAGCGACCCAGAAGCTGAGCGCGACTGGCGCGTTGTCGGCGTGGACATAAACTACGAAGATAACGAGTTGTTCTGCGACCATTGCGGTGAGCGCTGCGAGTCTGCGTACTGTGAGCCTGACGACGCAGACGCCCCGGCCTCAACAGGTCACGACACCGGCGAGGACTCCGGCCCTGCGGAGGACTTATGCGGATACTGATAGAAGTGCGCGGCGGCTGCGTCGCTAACGTCTGGTGTTCAGAGCCCGATGAAGTGGATGTCGTAATACGTGACATCGACATAATCAAAGACACCATGTACGGTACTGATGACCCGCTCGATACGACTCCAGGGCTCGCAGAACTGCGCGTTCCACATTTTGTAATTTACTAGGAGAAATTATGCTCGAATCATTTAAGGCAGCAGGGCTTGACCCCATCGTCATCGACGAAAACACTGACTTTTCTAAGCTCGTCGTCGCGTCGAACAAGCACGAGACGAACACTGAGTTTCTCACGCGCATCATGGCGCACGGTTGCCCGACGGGCGCGTTAGTGCAAGGCATGATCATGCGGGCCGTCGAATCGTTCGCCAAGGTCGTCGCTGCTGAGCCCGACCCAAACGTGTTTGACAGCATGTTCATCAACGGCGAGGCTTGGCGCGCAACCGGCGTGTGGTTGACCGAGCAGTTTGAAACGCGTTACGCGAAGGGTTAGCATGTTCTGGAAATTTTTAGCAGGCTTGGCCAAGGGCTCGTTTTATATCAGCCGAAGTGCGACCGCTATCGGTGCGGCGGTCGTCATCACAGTGGGTGTCTACGACTTCCTCAAGGCACGGCGTGAGCAACCACGACGGAGGATGCGGTGAACCTCGTCCTCAGCCCTGACGAACTGATCGGCCCGCTCGGGTAGTTGTGCCCGAGCGGGCCGATCACGTGGCTCAAGAAAAATAGCTTCAAGCCCGCCTGCCACGTGGGTCTTGCGCGGCCACAATATCGTTGTCTAACATAGCTTCACTCGGCGAGGCTTACCCTCTTACGTTCTCTAGCCCTTGGCTATGCGGCTGGATTTCACGACAGAAAGCGCAGTTTGTAGATCGTGCTGTCGCACAACTCCGTGATGCCGTCGATGATGTTTTCCAGTTCGTCCAGGTCGTCGCAGCACTCATCCCGGTTCTTGTCGATCCAGGCACGCAGTTCCGTAGGCACGCTGACCGGCTTGCTGCGGTCGCCGACACGCAGAGTCTGCACGGGGTACTTCAGGATGCCGAAGCGTCCTGTCGCAGCCTCGGCGAAGCTGTCGGCCAGTCCGACGATGCCGTCGTAGAACCCCTGCAGTGCAACGTGCTCCGCATACGAGTTCGTCATCAGGTGCGCGTAGTGCGACTCTGTACGGGCCTGGAAACAACGAGCTATCAGCTCTGCACATTTTTCACTCATCAGTCTTCTCCTTGAACTTCAACCATAGCGCCACCCTTCATCGTGTTCCACACGTTCGCACCCGGCAATGCGTTGATGGCGCTGTCAACCGGCGATTTATCAAATATCTGTGTCAACTGCTCGACCGCTGGGCCACCCAGACCCAGTATGGTGCGGTGCGGCCCCATGACGTCGGCACCTGGCTGGAACTTGCCCATCAGCCCGGCGCGCATGGCACCGTGCTCGATCTGGCTGCCTAGCCCGGCGCGCATCCACGCTGGCTCGTCGCCGCCTGTGAGCAGCACACCCTTGAGCGCGTCTGTGGCGATCATCACCGGAGCGTAGGCCGCCAGCAGCACACCGGCTGGTCCCATGTCGCCGTACTTCTTGTAGTCGTGCGAGGCGCGCTTCATGATCACGTCGTGGAACGTGTAGGCGAACTGCTTCATGTGCCAGAACACCATGTAGTGCGGGTCTGAGCCCCAGGCCGGACGCTGCGCCGCGTTGGGCCGCATGACAGAGCCGTTGACCCACTGGTGGATGGCCTTCTGGATACGCGGGTTGGTGTAATCGAGCTCACCCTTGGCGTCGATCACAACGAGCTTGGGTGTGAGGTTCAGCTCGCGCAGGTAGTCAGCACTGCGCTCGTTGGGCTGCTGCACGTGGCGCTTGATGAAGTTGATGGCTGCACGTGTGGCGCTGACCTGCATGCCACGGTTGAAGCCCTCCATGCCGTTGTACTTGAACAGCACCTCGTTGGCCTTGCGGAACGTCGATCCCATGTACTGGCTGCTGTGGAGCTGGCCGAAGGCAGCGAGCATACCGCCCGCGTCGGTCGTGCCCACTTGGTCTGCGATCTGGCTGTCCAGGTCCTTGATCGGGTCGCCCTTGATGCTGGCTACCACCTCACGGATGCCGCGCTTGTAGCTGTTCCACGCGTCGGTCATCGTGCCACCCCGCACCACGATACCCAGCGGGTCGATGAACTGGCTGAACAGGCTGGTGGACAACAGGCGCATGTTCTGGTAAACCAGCAGGCTGTTCTCGAACCGACGCAGCTTGGGACTGATGTCGTAGCCCAGCGTGCCTTCGAGCGCCATCACGTCGGTCGCTGCGCCCTGAGCGGTCTTGAGCGCCTCGATCACGGCCTTGTCAGAGTTCATGCCGCCGTCCATCAGGCGCTTGACGTTCGCTTCGTAGGCATCCTTCATCATGTTGCGCAGCACCTCACCACCGTTGCCGAAGCGGCGCACGTACTCGGCGCGCTTGACACCTTGAGCGACGTAGGCGGTGAGCACCTTGGCGATGTCCTTCTCGCCGTACTTCTTGAGCATCTCGGGGCTGATCCAGTGGAGCTGGCGCTTGTTCACAGCCTGCATCAGCGGGCTGAAACCGATAGAGCCCTTGGACTCCTTGAGTGCGGCCTTGCCGCCTTCACCGATCTGCATGTCGGTGCTGGTCTCTTCGAGCTCACTGCCGTAGCCATTGATCAGCCGGTTCATGATGGCACGGGCCATGTCCTCAGCCGTCACTGGCGTCGCGTCGGTGATGCCGCTCTTGGCCATCAGGGCGTTGTGCTCAGCGGCGATCTTGTTGAGCTCAGCCGCGTTGTACTTCGAGAAGTCCGACACGAAGCCGTCAGGGTCAGACACGATCATGGCGGTGTCGTAAACCCGTGGGAAATACTTGTGGTCGATCTTGCCCATAGGCACCCACTCGCCCTTGCCTGGGACGTCTGGGTCAGTCTCCCAGCGCTTCACGCCAGCGTCCATCAGGTACTTGCGCATCATCGGCAGCAGACCGTCCTTGCTCTGCAGCTTGATCATGATGTCCTTGACCACCGGGTCTGTGGGACGCTCACCGGAGTGCAGGTACTTGGCTGCCAGCTCCAAGTCCTTGATCTCCTTGCCCTCGAACACGTTGGCGAGCTTGTTGCTCCACTGCTTCATCATGTGGTCCTTGGCGTCGAGGGAGCCCTGCGGGCCGCTCTCACCGACGCTGCGCTTGAACAGGCGGCGCACGTCGTGATACTCCTTGACCCCGATGCGCTCCAGGTTCGTCTCGGTCGTGTTGACCGCGCGGCTGACCTTGTTGATCACCGGCACCAGTGCTGTGTTGACGCTCTTGTAGAGCTGGACACGAGCGGTCACGCTGTTAGCCAGCACACGCGCAGCCGCGTCGGCGGTCTGGGCGTCGCCACGGTCGAAGGCCCGCAGCAGCAGGTCGGCACGCTCGTCGTCGTTGATCAGCCCGGCCACCTTGCGGAAGAACCGCGACACCTTGGCGAACACACCCTCGGTCTCAGGCCCTATGGTCAGCAGACCCGCTTGGTGGAACTGGAACATGTAGGCCATGCGCTCTTCAGCAGAGTGCTTGGCACCGTCCTTGATCTGCGCCAGCGCCTCTTTCTCACCGTCGAGCAGACGCTCGAGCTGGCGCTTGACGTACGGGCTGTTGGCCGCACGGTCGAGCACCTTGAGCACGTCGGCTGCAGCAGGCTCGTCGCGCAGGCGGCTGAAGAACTCGTGGAACGCCTCGTGGGCTCCGATCTGACCCAGGTTGCGCGCGTACACCGAGGCGTAGATGGCACCCTTCTCCCACTTGCCAGAGAGCATGATGTCCTTGCCCTTGGCGTCCTTGCCGTAGAGCATCTCCAGCAGGCCGCTCTTCATCTGCGGGCCGAGGCGACGCAGGATGTCGGCGTGGAACTTGGCCTGTTCCTCTGGGCTCGCCGCCTTGGCTGAGCTGAAGGCCGCGCCCTGCGGGGCTTGTTTGTTGGCGAAAGTCTCCGGGCCTGCGCCGTGCGCTTTCAGGAACTTGCCCAGCGCGGCGTCGACTGCGTCCTGAGCACCTGTCTTGAGATAGCCGCCGTAACCTGTGAAGTCGCCCCCACGCGCGGCGAACTCTGCGCCAGCAGCGTCGGCGTGGTTGCGGTAGGCGTAGTCAGCCAGGAGGTTGGCGACCATCTCGGAGCGCAGGCCAGCGGCGCTGAGTGGTTTACCACCGTCTGCTACGGTGGCTTTTTGAGTGCGGGTGACAAACTGCTCCCATTGATTTGTATCGAGGTGCTGACGAATACCGTCAACAAGATCTGAAAATGCGGCGGGGTTGTCCCGCTCCAAGCCGTGTGCCAGCTCGTGCGCTGTCAGAACTTGTACGGACCTTCTAGAAGCTGGATCAAGGAAGATAACTCCGGGGATCGTCGGGTCAGAGACTCCCTCAGTCCCGAGATTTCTAACCCAGACAACGCGCTTACCCATTGCTCCAGCAACTCGCTCTGCTCTGGCAGTGTCTGCATTTTGTGACTTCGGCAACACTGCAGCGCGTCGGCCGTCAGCTGCTCTTCCGAGACGGGCATTCAGTTTCTTTACAAGCGCCTGATCTTCTGGCTTACCAGCAGTAAGCTCTGTGAAGATCGGCTTGTCTGCCAGTTTACCGGAGTACGTGGTTTGTGCGTTGTACCTCGGGCCGCCCGTCTCAGCCGCGTGTTCTGCGACCTGAGCCTCGTTCTTGAGAACATTCTCAGCCTTGAGCTTGAGCATCGTCGCATGCACACGCTTGTCGTCGAGCTCTTCCCACTTGTCACTGCCCTCTTCGTGCTGGCGCTTGGCTTCGTTGAGCCGAGCCTCCTGCTTGGTCGCCCAGTCACGGATAGCCTCGACCTGCTTGACGTTGAAGTCATCAGGCGGGTTGTCGAGGTAGTTGTGCATCTTGTCAGCCACGTCGTCGAAGGTCTGCTTGGGTGCAGCCAGCACCTTCTTCGTCGCACCCTTGAGTTCACCCAGTGCCACGAGCGCAGCACGTGCCCGGTTGCCGAAGGCTGTCATGTCCTTGGGCGGCTTGCCACCCCAGAGCGGGTTCTTGGCGTCGGACTCGATCATGGCCTTGAAGTGCTCGAGCAGAGCTGCACGGCGCTCAGCAGGGAGCTTGCGAGCCATCTCGTTGAACGCAGGCACGCCGTTACGCAGCGCGTTGAGCAGGTACTCCGTGCGCTGGGCACGGGTCTCCTTGGCAGCCTCTGCAGCTGAGGCCTTGGCAGCGATGGCGTCGCGGTCGCTCTTGGCGGTCGCAGTCTCACGCACCTCGGGGTGCAGCGGCAGGCCGCTCTTCTCGTCGGCGTTGCGTGGGCCGCGGCTGGTGCTGTCTTCCTGCAGAGAGCGTATGTTGCTCGTCTTGCCCATCTCGGAGATTTCAGTGGGCAGACCTGACTGAACTCGGTCCTGATACTTGAAGTCACGCTCAATGAACCAGCCTTTACCACGTCTGACAACACGGTCGCCTTCTTTCGCACTGTCAAGTGCAAGTTTCTTGGAGCCGAACCGATTGTTTGGACCACTCCCAATGAGCGTAGACTTTGTGCTTGCAACGGTCTCGACCGTGTCGGCCCCGATGGGGGCAGTCTCGTCGCGCGCGATGCGCAGCGCGTCGTTCTTCTGGTCGAAGGCACGCAGTACGTTCGTCAGGTCGTTGATGTCCTTGCGCGCGAGAGCCTGCTCGACAGCCTTGATCATCGCAACTTCTTCAGGGCGCAGGTCGCGGTCTTTCTCCGTTAGCTGTCTGACACGGTCCTTGGCGTCCTCGATCAGCTTCGTATCACGCAGGCGCTTGACCGCACCCTTGGCGTCCTTGTACGTGGCGGTCTTGCTGTGCATGCGCAGGCTGTCGGGCAAGTCCTCACCCTCCTTGAGCCAGCGCACTGGCCCGCTGGCCGACTCCTTGAACCCGACGCGCCCCGTGAGTGCGTTCACACCGTTGCTGTCGGCTGCGGTCAGCAGCGAGGTCAGGCCCTGGTGCAGCAGCGTGAGCTGACCTGCGGTCTGACCACTCTCGTCGGTGCGGCCCTCGCCCTTGCGGCCCCGGCTCATGCGGCTGATGATGCGTGAGGTGCTGGTGGCGAACTGTGTCACCTTGACCGGCGCGCCTGTCTCGTCGCGCGAGTCGACCCGCTCCAGCCAGATGCGCCCGTGCTTCGTGGTGCCGTACTTGTCGGCTGCGTGCTCACCCCATGCGGAGCCGGGGCTCACGTGCTTGAACTCGTCGGCGCGCACGTTCGTGCCCTCGCCGCTGACGTGGGCCTTCTCCTTGAGCACGTACCAGTTGTCGTTGAGCACCTCGTCTGGCCGGGGCGGGGTCTTGCCCTCGGCGGTGTACTTGTCGAGGATGGCGCGTATCTCTTTGTCCTTGCGGCCCATCATGTCAGTCGCCTCGGCCATGAGCGCGTCGGCGTCACCGTCGTGCTTCTCACGCAGGTAGTCAAGGTAGCCCTGGCGCGTCACCTCTGAGCCGTTCTTGGTCTGCAGCTCAGCGATGCGCTCCGGTGCCTTGGCGTCATGCCGGGCCACGACCTCGCCGGTCTCAGGGTCGACTGAGTGGCCACCCACCTTGAACGGGTCGGCGGGGTTCTTGCTGTTGGCCGGGCGGTAGTGGTGCCACTGCGTCGTCGCCCCAAGCTCGTTGGGGCTCTGCCCGTCGGTCATCTGCGACAGGGTGTCCTGGTCCATGCCCTCGCCAACTTCACCAGCAGTCGTATCACCCTCGCTGATGGCAGCGTCCTCGACGGCTGCACCTGTGCGGCTACCACCACTGGCTTTCTCGCGGTTGAGGTCACGCAGCGCCTGCTCACGCTTGGCGTCTGCGTCCTTCTGACGAAACGCGTCGAGCACCGCGCCAGCGCGAGGCCCGAAGTGCTTGCCAGCCAGACCCATCGCAGCGAAGGTGTTGCCCGCGTCGAGCTCGTTCTGCAGGCGTTGAGCGATGCTGTCGTGGTCAAGCGCGTTGAGCTTGGCCGCCTCGGTGGGCAGCAGGTTGTCGTGCACGATGCCCCACTTGGCCTTCTGCGCCTCCTGCATGGTGCTGATCTTGGCGAGCACCCAGTCACGTATCTTGAGCTTGCTGTCGTTGACCAGCCCTTGGCGGTGCAGCAGGTCGAAGGTCTCGCTCACTGCCTTGGCAGGGTCCGTAAACATGCGCAGCAGCGCCTTGGGCACGACAGGCTTGTCGTCCAGGCTGAAGCCCTTCTCTATCCAGGTGCGCAGCCCGTGGGTCAGCATGGGCACGGCCTGGTCGAGCGCGTCCTGGCTCTTGAGCCCGGTAAGCGGTGCCAACTTCTCGTCGATCAGCGGGCTGAGGTCGTCGCGCAGGGACATGACGAGGTCCTGCATCTCCGGTGTCTGTGCGTTGTTGCGACCGTCGACAGCACGCTTGCCCTTGTACGTGGTGACGGCGTCGTCCTTGGCGTTCATCAGCTTGGCCGCTGTGGTGCCCAGCTTGTCGGCAGCCTCTTGCGAGAACTCGTGGAACGCGTCGCCCAGGCTGGCGCTGCGCTTCCAGTCGTTGACCGCGTCCTTGAGCGGTGCCCAGGTATCCATCGCGCGTGAGCTCTGCGCGTAGGTCTCAGCAGCCTTGAGCACGTAGTCCGGCACGCTGTCAGGACTCTCGGCCAGCTTGGCTACGAGGTTCGCCGCAGCGGCGTGCTTGGCCTCGTCGTCCTTGCGCATCGACATCTCGTCCATGCCGGTCTGTGGTGTCAGCAGTGCGTCGACGTCTGCGTCCTTGCCATGCTGCATGACGCGCGTGACGAGGTCTTCAGCCTTGTTGTGCAGCTTGGCCGCGCCCTCGCCCGCCATGACCGCAGCTTCGTCGAGGGTCTTGGGCCGGTTGGCCCAGGCCTCACCGCCCAGTTCTCCAGCACTGCCCGCACCTGCCTTGAGTGCACGGCCACCTGCCTGGGCCAGTCTGCCGCCCACGTCGACGCCACCTCCCAGCGCGCCTTGCACGACGTTGCCCGCGTGGTGCAGTGTGCCGTAGCCCGCACCCGCTACAGCCTCGCCTGCGGCGGCGTCGGCGTAGCGCATCATGTCGCCGCTGGTGTCGCGCTCCGGGTTGCGCCCAGTCTCGTAGCCCAGAGCTGCACCCTCGGACACGGCGGCTGCGCCTGAGTCCAGAGCCACGTCGGTACCCAGAGTGCGCAGGAAGCCCTGCGGCTTGAGGCTGCGTGTGACGAAGCTCTTGCCCACCATGCCGGGTACCAGAGACTCGACACCGGCCTGCACCCAGCCCTGCTGGTTCGTGTCGTCGAGCACCTGCTGTGGTGCCAGCGCTGGCGCACCCTGAGCCTCAGCCTGGGCCTGCTGCAGCCGGGCCGCGTTGCGCAGGTCGCCCTGCATGCCGGTGGCCGCACCAGCCATACCGCCCAGCGTGGCACCGGCTGGACCGAAGCGTGCACCAGCCAGCGCACCACTGAGACCTCCAGTCAGTGCAGGCACCATGCTGACCGGCGCTGCTCCGAGCGCGCCCATGAACCAGTCTGCACCGTCACTGCCGTTGTGAATGTCGCCCACGCTCTGCACCCGTGGCGCTGAGCGCGCAGCTTCTTCTGCGAGCTGTTGAGCACGCAGGCCTTGTGCTCGCGCCGTCGCCGGGTCGCCCGCCGCACGCGCTTGCCAGTAGTCAGAGGCTGCGCCTCCTGCGTCAGTGCTGAAGGCAGACGAACGCAGCCCCCGCGCTACTTGGCCGGGTGCGAACAGTTCGTCGTAGGTCAGGTCTTGGCGCTGAGGGTCAGCCGAGAAGACGTTGGGTGCAGCAGGCGCGAAGACGTTGGGCATGGTGCTTCCTTACTTGACGATGTTGCCGTAAACGTCGACAGGTGGTTGTTTCGCCAGCTCGCGGTTCCTGTTGATAGACTCCAGCATCTCGCGCCCTTGTGGGTGCTGCATGATCACATCCATCGGTAGCGCGATGGTGCGGCCACCGACGCCCTTCACCTCCACCACATTGCCACCTGTGAACGGTGACATGGCTGCGGTCTTGAGCCCGCCCAGGAAATGTGTGTCGTTGCCAACGATGTCGCTGGTGGGGTTGATCTTGCGCACAGCACCCAGCTTCACAGGGCCTGTTTGCGTACCCTTGCCTGCGACGGCCTCCTTGGAGTATTCATGCGCCAGCTCACGCAGCGCGAAGTCGTTGGAGGCTTTCGCCTCGGCATCTTGGGCCTCTTGTGGATAGAGTTCACGAGCCTGGTTCAGCGGCAGGGTCCTTCCGTCGGGCAGCTTCACCAGCGGGTTCACCTCGGCCATGTACTTCGAGAGTCGTGCGGCCTTGCCGGGGTCAAAGACTGGTTGGCCTTTTTCGTCGACGCGGTACGCGTGAGGGTTGCTCTTCAAGTCATCAGTGACTGCCTTCGCCCCGTCGACACCCCGCTTGATGCCCGCCTGGCCGCGCTCGAACTCGATGCGCCCCATCGTGCCCTTGTACTGCAGTTCGTCGCCCTGCGCGTTGACGGTGTTCGTGTCGCGGTTGTTCGCACGTGACACGTCGTGGCCGTACATGGAGGCGTCGCGCTGCATGGCTGCGCTGCGCAGCGTGGCGTCGTGACTTAGCTGGTGCCCCTGCACGGTGCTCTGCGTCTGCATGAGGCTCTTGTACAGCTTTGCCGCGCGAGGGTTCCACATGGCAGCCTCGCGTATCTGCTGTAGGGCGTCGTTGGCCCGCCGCTCTTGCAGGTTACGCAGCTGAGCCTTGTAGCTTGTCGGGCCGTTCATGGCACGGTCAGCCGCTGCGTCGCGCTCAGCTCTGTCGTCACGCTTGGACTGCTCCATGCGGGCCAGCGCGTCGGGCGTCGAGACGGTCTGCCACACGGGCTTGCCGTCACGGCTGCGCGCAGCAGAGAACACGTCGCGGGTGCCTGCGAGTGCGTCCACGTTGCGCTCATCACCCAGCTGCGGCACTGCGGAGCGCTCGAAGCTGGCCGCCTTGAGCGAGCGGTCAGAAGCGGCGAGCATGTCTGCGTTCTTGGCAGCCAGTTGTGCGTCGGTCAGTTCGCCGGGTGCTGTGGTGGCTTGTGCGCCAGCGCCAGCGGTTTGTGCGCCAGCGGTTTGACCTGGCAGTGGCGTGCCTGCGCGGTCCCGGCCCAGCGCCTGGCTCACGATGCCGTTGGAATACTGCGACGGGTCTCGCGTCTCGGTGCCTACCGCGCCGCGTCCTGCCTTGATGGCAGCGTCGCTAGCGAAGTAGCCGGTGAGCCCGCCCACCGCCGCGCCCAGCGGTACGGTCAACGGTGCCAGCGGGCCACCGAACGCACCGGCGCTTGCACCGGCTATTGCGCCAGCGCCAGCCGCACCCCACTTACCAGCCTTCGACGCCACCTCGTTGGCAGTGTCTATGCCGGTCATGTTCTTGTCGGTAGCCACGTCAACCACGTCCGACGCGTCCATCGCTGCTGCCACTGGAGTGGCCACCCTGCCAGCACGTCCGACCCACTTGCCACCGACCTCGGCAGCCTTGCGGACACCGTCGGCTCCGGGCATGCCCACAGAGAGATTCGGGTTGAACGACCGTGCCATCTCGGCCGGGGTCTTGGGAGGTGCGTTCGTGGCAGCCTCGTGTGCGCCGTTGAACAAGCCCTTGGTTGCACTCCAAGCGCTTTGAGCGCGCCCCTTGAGGCTCGTGTCTGCTGGCGCAGGCGGCGGCTTGATGCCGTTGAAATTGATGGCGTCAGCCGAGGCACCTAGCGGGTTGGTCTGTGGCGATACGCCACGCGGCTTGATCTTGGCAGCCGCGTCGGTACGGTAGTTCGTCATCTCTGGCGGCACATTATATTCTGGAAGCCCTGTGCTGCTGTTGACACCCGTGCCAGCACTTGTGCCTCGGCCACGCAGTTCGTTGGCCATGCTACTGAATGCCGAGTTGCTTGTCGCGCCGGGCATTTTCTTGCGCCCGAGCAGGTCGTCAGCCACATCGTCCAACGCACCGCGTGCGGCCTGCATGCCACCGCGCAGTCCGCGCTGCGGGGCCTTGCCGTTGGTCTGTTCGATCAGGGCCGCGACGTTGTCAGGGCCGACGGCTTTCACCGTCTTGGCAGGCAGAACAGCCTCTCCGCGCGATAGGCTCACGCCGTGAATGCTGTCTGAGGTCGTGGTGCCAGGCCCTTCGAGCTGGGCAACGCCTCGGCGTCCCGGCGCGTAGCCGTCAGCCAGGCTGTCGAGCAGAGCTTTGCGCTTTTGGATGGCGCTCATCATGCCCGGGGCGATAGCCTCGCCGATGGCCTGCGCGCCGCTGTTTGTCGGGGGCGGTGCTACGGGCTTGGTATCTGGGGGCGGTGCTACGGGCTTGGGGGCACTGGAGAACATACGGCTAAGCGACCGGCCAATGCCCCTGAAGCTGCTGGCAGGAGGCTCGTTGGGCACCACGCCGCCAGCGTAGTTGTTGCCACGTAGGGCTCGGGCTTTGTGGAGTCCGCGTAGTATCTGTGTTTCTCTCATGTCAGACTCCGTTAGAGTAGTGGGTATTGTAAAGTGCCCTGTCGGGCGTGGCTAGTTGGCTATTTGTAGAGCTTCACGCAGCGCTCTTCTTCTTCGAGCCGTGTTTGTTTGGCCAACTCTCGCACCTGGCCGCATAACGTCGACATGTTCTTATCTGTGATATCACAAACTGAGCCGTCAGTTTTACCCGTCCCGTACGTGCTGACGTATATAAACTTTCGCTCCGCTGTGTCCATGCACTTTTCGAGCTTGGCCTGTTTGCTGTCGCCACACCCGGCGAGGGCCAGGGTGCAGAGCAATGCCGCGATGGTTTTCATGGAGTCCTCCTACCACAATTCTAACCATCACTCTTGGAAGTTGACAGAGGCCAAGCTGTTCATACCTGCCGCCGCGCTTGCCGGGCCAGAGTAGATTTGCAGTATTTCACCGTGTACTTTTGCCAGAGCGTTGAGCACATGCCCTGAGACGTCGGCGTCAGGTGGCCGAAGTCTCTGCGGCCAGCGCATTCATACCCGCCATCGCCGCCGCGGCCAGATTCGCGTGCACCGCGGCCGTGGCTTGGTGCAGTTGCGCAACGGTCTTGCCGTAGCTCTGTGCCAGTTCAGCCGACTTCAGCATGGCCTCGACACTGAGTTGGCCGTTCTTGATGGCGATCTCGGACGTGGCTTTGTAGTAATCCGACTTCACGTTGAACTGCGCCACAGCAGCGGCGGTTTCAGCTTGGAACGCCACCACCTGTTGACGCTGGTTCTCCAGTTGCGTGCGGGCGACTTCGCCTTTCGCTTGCACCACTGTTTTGTAGCCATCCATCGTCGCGGTGAACAGTTTGGCGCGGGCATCGTTGGTGGTAGCAGCAGCCTGCACGGCAATCGACTTGGCTTCGATGCCAGCCTTGTACCCTGCCACCTGAGAACTGTAGGCTTGCGCTTGTGAGCCAAAGACACGGGCCTGCGCTTCGTTGCCGCTGATCTGTGCAGTGTATCCCTGCCACTCGGCATTCTTGGCGCTGACCTGGGCACCGTAGGCTTGTACCTGGGCTTGGAACACGTCGATCTTCAGGCGCTCCAGGCTGGCTTTGCTGACTGCAGCATCCACCTGGGTCTTGTACATCCCGGTCATGGCGGTCAGCACGTCAATGCGGGCTTGGTACACGTTGACCTTGGCCTGATCGACTTGTGTCAAGGCTTGCAGGGCTTGAATCTCGGCTTTGTAGACTTCGATGCCAGCCAATGCCGCTTGCAGCAGCGACTGGAACACCTGTGCATCCGCCTTGTAGCCTTCGAGCTTGGCGGTGTAGGCCCGCACCGTGGCGTTGTAGGTTTCCACCAGCGCGTTGACCATGCTGCTGGCGTAGGCCGAAGCCTGCCCGTTGAGCGCGACGATGCTGTTCAGGTAGGACAAAGAGGCGTTGATGGCCGCAGTACGCAGTCCGGCGCTGGTGGTCACGGCGAACTGCAGATTCTTCTGCTCCATCTCAGCCTGGGCGATGGCGATCTCGTTGCTGGTCTTGTTGGCGTTGTTGGCGGCGTCCTGGCGTGCGCGGGCCAGTGCCGACATCATGGCCCCGCCAGGCAGCGTGAAACCACGGGCAGCGGTGTCGGCAAACACAGCGTCCTGCACCTTCTTGGCTTCGATTTCGTTGCGGGCGCGTGCCCGGTTGTAGACGGCTTCCTCGATCTCAGGCTTCAGGCCGGTACCGCCGTCCAGGTACTTGGTGAGCTGGGTCTCGATGCGGGCGAGTTGGGCGTGGTACTGCGGGTTGATCTTCAGCAGTTCGGCGTCCACGTAGCCTGTGGCCATGGTGATGAACTGCGGTGCTGCGCCCCGGTAGGCTTTGTCCATCTCGGTCTGCAGGTCAGCCGGTGCTGCGTCCAGGTCCGTCGGGCGCACCCCGCCGAACGAGGGCAGCACGGTCGTGGGCGCTACAGGCACAGCGTGCTCGGTAAAGGTCGGCGCTTCGGGCTGGATCAGGTCGGGCGCATCCGGGAAACCCACCGTCAGGTCAATCGTCGGCAGGCTGGCGGTCAGTTCGGCTAGTTGCGACGGTTTGCTGGGGGTGGTGAAGGTTGGCGCGGTTGCTGAAAAGTCAGGTGCTGTGCCAGCGTCAATTTCAGGGATGTCTTGAAACACCAACGTAGTGGTAGGCTCAGCGGGCAAGTCCAGCGTTATGCTGGTCAGCGTCGGTACCGTCAGGTTCAGATCGGTGTTGGGCGCAGCAGGCAGCGGCAGGGGGTTGTAGCTGACTTGGTAGTAGCCAATCTGCTGCACCGCGCTGATTGCGGCGGACATGGCGGCATCTGCGTCGGTCACTCGGCCGCTGGCATAGGCTCGGCCTTCGGCAATGAGGGTAGCGGCTATGGTCATATTAGATTCTCCTGGTGAGCTGATGAACTTCCGGCTCGATGCCGTCAAGCTCGCATGTGCCTGTGCCCGACACACTCAGGGCGAAGTAGCGGCCCTTGGTGCCCTTGCCAAACTTCTGGCGGTGGTTCTGCGCTAGCGTGCCGCGCGGTGTGGTGAAGCTGTAGGTGTTGGGGGCCTTCTCACCCTCATGCAGGCTGATCGTGCTGGCTGGGCCGAACCTGCCCGAGAAGTAGGCAGAGGCCAGCGTCTTCTTGTTCGGTGTCTTGAAGTCAGTCACGGCTGTCTTGACTGCGAACGCGATTGCTGCGCCGTCGTCCGTGGTGCCTTCGAGGAGGTACAGCCCGGTGCTGTTCGCCCCGTAATAACTGCCCTGATACCTGACAACATGGGTGAACGGGTAGTTCGTGTAGTGCGTCACCTCATCCAGCGCGGCGATGTAGTTGTTGTTCGGGTTTCGGTCTATGGAGCGCAGCAGGTTCACCGCATAGGCTTCGTAGCTGACCGCGATGACAGCCGTGCCGATGGCGGTGAGCTTGCCCGTGGGTGGCATGAGCCACGCTTGTGCCGTCCTGCCAAGCTCGGGTGATGGGCACAGCAGGTTGGCTGAGCCAAAAGCCTGCCTGGTGGCCCCGGTTGTCAACTCGAACAACGGGCAAGTCAGTGTGACACCGGCAACACCGCCCGTGGTGCCGGTAGCTTGCAGCAGGGCCTTGCCGGTCAGGGTGATGCTGCACACCGCGCCGCCGTAGCCGACGAGATTCGGGCTGGGTGCTTTGAGGCTGGCACCGGCCGCGAACGTGCCCGTACCTGTGGACAAGAGCGCTGGGCTTGGTGCGGTGAGTGTGGCGCGGGCAACGAGCGTGGTTGTGCCGGTGGCCGCGAGGGTCTGCGTCGGGTTCGTCAGCTTGGCGTTCGCGCCGCCGTTGGCTGCCAGCAGCGGGCTGGGAGCTGTCGGGTAGGCGGCTTGTTCGCCTGTGCTGTCGTGGCCGACGGAGATGAGGGTTGGGGGCGGAGCGGCGAGGGATGCCGAACCGCCGGAGCTGAAAGTGAGCGTCGGACGAGGGGCTGTGAGAGCAGCCGTGCCACCACCGTAAGCCGACAGCGTCGGTCTGGGGGCGGATACGGTCACAGAGATGTTTTCTACCAAACCGGCGATCAGGTTGGGTGACGGTGCAGTCAGTTCAGCCATAGCGTGGATGACGACTGCCGTAGCCACGAACTCCAGGGTGGGGCTCGGGCAGTCCAGCACTGCCAAGGCGAAGTCAGCCGCCTCAGTTGTGAGTGCGCCCGCAAGAGGTGTGGCTGATATGGGCGACGAGCTGATCATTTTGCATCCTTAGACAAGCTAGTAGGCGATCTTAGTCACGTGCAGGTAGCCTGCCAGTGTCAGCCCTGCGGTAGCCGCGACAGTTGCCTGTAGATTCCCGTCGATCAGCGCTAGGCCAAGGCTGATGTTGTTTGCGCCTTGCATGATGACTGTCTGTGTCAGGACACCATCTGTCACCCACTCCACTTTCACAACCTTGTTGTCAGCTGGGCTAGTCGCACGGGCAACGATGATGCCCTGCACGTAGATGACCCAGCTTGGGTCGGCAGCTGTGTAGAGCGGGCCCAGGCCAACCGGCATATCGTACAGAACGTGCGAGTACAAGGTGTCGTCCCATCCACCCACAGCCTTGAACGGGAACGTGCCCCCGACTCCAAACATGTCGCACATGATTGGTACGCCACTCATGTGCGACATGTTTGCGCTGCCGAGAGCCACCTCACCTGCAGCCATAGCTTGAGCACGGTAGCCTAATGCCACGCTGCCTGCCTTGCTGATGGTGTTATATGTAGACGGGTCCGCGTGCGACTCGGCCTGCGCCTCAAAACCAACCGACGTGGTCTCGATGTCACCAGCCCACCCGCCGATGGCTATAGACCGTGGGCTATCGGTCCTGATAGTGCCGTTGATCGCCAAGCTACGTGGCGAGTTGATATCTATTTCCGTATTGGGGCCAATGGCGGTAGATGCGAGAGAGCGCACTAGCGGCGGTCTGCCAGAGAGATACTCATGCGAGCTCATCACATAGCTGTTCGGGTGCGCTACAAGGCTGCAGCTCAAGTCGGCTGCAGGCAGTGTGAGAGTCGCACTGCCTCCGGCGTTACTGTACAGGCGCTCGCTGCGCGCACCACTTGCAGCGGTCGCGTCGTAACGCCATAGCTCCCACGTGAACGCCGCCGTGTCTTCGAGCAGTATGTGGAACACGCCATAGTCGGCAGAGTTAAGTGCCGAAGTCACGAAGCCGCTGAATGCGGAACCCGGTGTAATGTCCCCGTTGGCAGCAACAGCTGCGTGGAACTTGGTCATTGGTACATATTGCATGATGGTCTCCTATTTAAGTGCCCATATCCCACAACGCCCGAAGCCACCCATGTCTCCGGTATGCTGGTCGTAGAACGAATAATCTCTTGTTTGGTCGAAGGCCGCGTTGAACATGTCTTTGTGGCTCGTGGTCTTCCCAGACTTCGGCGCGACGATGTCAAACATCCCGCTTTGTTCAGTGGATTCAGGACGTAATGGCATCGCCGCAGTCACGAGGTCTGGGGCTTCGTCCCGTGGAGCCAGGTCGGCGCTTCTCCGGTCAGCATACACAGACCACGCCCCGTCGGGGTTGAAGGAGAACGTGTCGTTGTTGGTTATCCTGATGTGATGGCGCGCGAAGTAATGCTTTATGGCCAAGTACGCAGCCCTGAACTCCGGCACGTTCGACCTGTCCTCAACCCCTTCTGGCAGGGAGCTGTCCGTCATCGGGTCGGGTATGGATTCTGTAATCGGGTCAGCTATGAACCCAGTCACCTCCGGCCGGGAGTAGTCGATTGTCTTTACAGGCGCAGTGCCAACACGCAGCTCAAAGCGTGGGCGCAGCAGATGTGGGTACGCGCGAGCTCGCGCTTTGGGGTCCTCAACCATGTCGCTGGGGGCGCCGCTCAGCCCAGCCTCGCCCTTTGTGATCTGAGGGAATGGGAGCAACCCCGCGCGGCGGTAGTAGCTTATCGTCAAGAACGACATGAACCTCAAGTCGGCCTGCTCGATCACCCCGTAGTAGCACTCAGCGTTCATGTATGGGTCGTCAGAGGTGCTGCCCGCCTGCACGCCAGCGCCAACGTAATTGCGCTCGTATATCCCACCGAATGCAAACTCGCCCGCGCGCATCAGCGCCAATCGCGCCACCACAGACTTGTCGGCTCGCTTGCGAATTGTGTGGAACACATAGACGTTCGTCAGTGCAAGTCCGCCAAGGGCTATGTCTTCCAGGTTTCCAACAGGCGTATATACGGGGTAGCTCGTTGGTGTCGGTTGAGTGCCGCCGCAGAACACTTCGATCTCAGCGGTTAATAGATCACCTTCCGCGGCGGCAGTGCCAGCACCCTTGATGTAGTAGTCGCAGTCCATGAACAATGTTTTGTCGTCGCTGTACTGCTCAGAATCTACGACAGTCACCGCAGGGAAGAAATCAGCCATTACCCCCGCGTCATCGAGCTCCACAGTAACTGCTATGCCAACCTCGACAAAGCCCGGCATGGTCAGCTTTTCGGGCTCCATCTCCAGAGGGTCCATACCAGGGTATCCGTCGAAGTCAGGCACGCTCATCTCGACCCCCGAGAAACCGATAGGAATGATCTTCCCTTGGTACTCTATGCCGTAGTTCATCTCGGACGATGCCCAGCCGTAGCCGAAGGTCGCACTCGGGGGCCCGGGTGCGTACGTGGAGCCATATTTGACACGGAACACTCTGAGCTTCTGCGGCACGAAGTCCCCTGCAAGAGTTCTGGTCGCCCTACCCTCGAAGTAGATGGGGAGGATGATCGCAACCCTGCGCCCAAAAGGGCCGGGGGCGTCGCTGACCCCAACGGATATGTAGAGGTCTTCCTGATGCAGCGGGGTCGTGCATGCACGCGACGCGTCCTTGTTGAAGTTCCACAGCCAGTGGTCGTGTGTCGTGGACACGTTGTCTGGCTGCACAGTGACCCATGACGGATATGCGACGCGTACCACCTTCGTCAATTCAGCCGGAATGTTGCGCACCTCGTACCCCTCAGCGAAGTAGTTCTTCGCTGGGTAGAAGGTGAAGACGCCGTGTGTGTCGGTGGAGACGAAGAACTTGTGAGTGTTACCTTCGGAGTCCGTGCCTGTGCATACGGCAGCGTGACGCCAGTTTGCCTGGAGCGTGCGCTGAGTTCCTGCGATGAATATCGCGTCTTTTGTGTACGCAGCCGGTGCCACGTCAAACATTCCCTCAGCTTCGTAATAGAGCGCGGGGATCGTCCGCTTAGCGGCCGAGTAATCGTGCTCAGCAAAGTAAATGAAGACTTCTGCTGCTTCCTCGCTGCTACTACTGATGGTGTACGCGTTGGAATACGTCGTTATCGGGCTACCCTTCAGGTAGATGAACTGAGGCTGCGCCGAAAGACACGCGTACCCTCGGGTAATGCCCAGCGCGTCGGCGCTGTATTCCGTGCTTAAAACCCCAGTCGTGGCGTTGTAAGTAACCTTGGTGCTGCTTTTCGCGGGTCCGTACTTAGACTCTGCGTCGATCTTATATGTGTAGTCCAGCGAGGCCGAGTACAACCGTCCACGCCAATCGACCCACGTGCGCCCGTTACCTGTCGCGCAGACTGACGTCACCAGCAGCCTTGGTTTGTTGTTGTGCCACCAGTGCCTCGTCTGGAAACTATTATTCGGGCGTGAGGCGAAGGTGTAGAACGTGCCGGGGGCTATGCCACCGCTGAGGTTGCCCGCGGTCAGCACGTCGTCTATCGTGACAAGCGGCCACCGTGCAGGCTCGTCGGTGTCAGCGAGGGACTGGGCGAAGACAGGCGTCTTCTTGTACCTCACGCCGCTTCCAGTGCAGAATGTAGACCCTGGATAAAGGTCGCTTGTCGCCCCCTCTATACCGATGCCGATGCCGTCTAGCAGTTCTGTGTACCCTGCGTCGGAAGCCAGGAACTCGTAACCAGCGGCCCCACCCTCAATCCTGATGTACTCATGCCCTGGCTCAATGCGCACCTTGATCGTCATGCCGTCCACTTCGAATGACTGACTCGCGTAGGGCAACCCCAGCTTCAAGAGCTTGGTAATGCAGGACTCCGCGAACGGCAGAAACCGCTCAGCCCCAGGCGAGACAAGGCGGTGTCGCATGGCTCTTAGGACGCAGGCTGAGTCCAGATGAACGTGTCGACGGTTGTGGGCGCGCCGATAGCGATGCTGATGTTTGACAAATTCATATCAGCCCCGCTCACCGCGATCGAGCCGTCCAGCCGGGGCACAAAGGGCGACGCCCCCCCGGTGTCAACCGCGTTACCTTTAAGGCGGAACCAGCCAGCAGTGCCTGCAGCGATGCCGTTGAAGCTCCACACACCGTTCTTGCTAACCGCCCCGTTGTTAGCCACAGCGAAGGTCAGGCCGTTGGTGGCGGTGCCTGGCGTGAAGGTGCCAGAGTTCAGTGTCACGGTGCCCAGCAGCGTGCCGGTGGCAGCAGCGTCGGCCGTGGCAGGCTGCGTG
>Ga0100380_10001674_pt1 | contig 24038 bp, 16 predicted proteins | sample CryGeymeta201504_FD_80417 | JGI IMG/M metagenome (GOLD analysis project Ga0100380, IMG submission 80417) | Groundwater microbial communities from Crystal Geyser aquifers in Utah, USA - Crystal Geyser metaG 2015-04 | ecosystem: Environmental > Aquatic > Deep subsurface > Groundwater | place... | reverse complement strand
ATCTGTGGGACCAAGGATGCATGTCCCCTGTAGAATCCCTGTAGAAATGTACTACACTGCAATTTAACTGCTACTGGCAAGGCATGCGACATGCTTCATGTTTTCCATTACAGAGGGAGTACTATTTCAACACCTGTCAACACATTTCAACACCTGTCAACACGTTTCAACACGTTTCAACACATTCCAACACATTCCAACAAATTTCAACATGACTCAAAGGCGGGACTATATTTCAACACGGGATTCATTGAGGTATTATTTAGCATATTTAAATTTTATGTAAAATAGTAACGTTACTTTAAATTTAGGATATGAGCTCTAATTGGCGGACCTTCCAGTAGTAGATACTGTGCGCTCTGTCGAATCGCCAGGTTAACGCAATTGCTTCACTACTGGAATAATATATATTATTATCCGTCTGCTTCCAAGAACATGGCCTAGGCCAGTTTGTTTTATTAATCTGGGATTGTTATTCCGCCTTTCTCACAGAAGGAAACCTAATAAGACAAAGAGGAATGAAGTTTTTGGATTCTTTTCTCAAAGATACCCCCCTTCCCCTCCCCCTGAGGCATGGGGAAACCTATCAGGACCGTGAGCGCATTGATAGGTTACTGAACTCTCACTGGAATGACAAGCGGGCTTGGCTGCGAGGCAGCGATGAAGAAGACAAACATTTTACATACGGGGAAGTAACGAACTTGGGGGCCCGACAATTGATTGAACTCTTCAATCTTGACGGTGAGGACATCAGGGATAAAGAAGAAAACCAGAGGAACGGCGATATTGTTTTCTTTGACCTTGGATCGGGTCAAGGCAAACTTGTAGTTCAAATGATATTGGAAAACGTGGCCACCACGTCTGTTGGAATTGAGCTTAGCACTTTGCGCCACTCTTTGGCTTTGCAAAAATGGCAAGCTCTGCAGCAAAACAGTCTCTTCCACCACGGTGGTCAGGTGGACCCGAATCGGATTCAATTTGTGAATAAAAACATCTTGGAGGCAGATTTTTCGAAGGCAACCCACATTTTCCTTTCATCTTTGTGCTTTCCCGAGAAAACGATCGATGAGATCGCCGAAGTCATTGCAAGAAATCGCCGCCAATACAAGAAACTACAGACTGTGATCGCACTCTCCAAGCTAAAATCACTGGAAGACGAAAATAATGGCGCGTATTGGAAGAGATCTTTTGCCTTTATTCAAATGACATGGGGAATGAATACAGCCATTGTTTACGAAAACTGCGGCGACTGTATTTAAGACAGTCATTTTCAGTGTGTGCATTGTCTCTATTCGCCTGTCATTTGGAGTAGCTCGTTAGCTGGCTGGCTAGTCATAGGCTTCCGCCGCTGCTGCTGCTGCTGCTGCTGTTGCTACTGCTGATGATGTTACTACTATCACTACTGCTGCTGCCGCTTTTGTCCGCGATATGAAGCTCTCTACAGAAGACCTCGGGATTTTTGCGTTCCAAAAAGAATAGAAAAAGAAACGAGAAAGCACCAGCTTATGGAACGCACATCTATTCGTAGACCTCAGATCCGAAATATGACGTGTTTACTCTCTTCATAATATATTATTATCGTCGCAAAATCCCTCTACTAGCTAGTAGCGTAGGTCTACTAGTCTACTAGTAGTAGAGTACAGTAGTAGCTAGTACTACTAGTAGTCTACTAGCTAGTAGTAGTAGTACAGTAGTAGATACAGTATTTATTTTTCTTCGTCTCAAACCAGTGACGAGTGTGAAGTGTGAACAGGTCAAGAAGAGATACATACTAATAGTATGATTTAGCTGCGACATATTGCGGCTATGGAAGAGCCTATTGTTCGAAAGGTCGTTACTAATAAGCATTAAATGGACAGCATTGTGCCTTGACCGCGACATCATCTCTTTGTTGACATGACACGTAAGGCGAATTCCTTTCCTAGCGAATGTGTCTCGAATGGGTTTGAGATATGTCACCCCTTTCACACTAGTTGGTACAATGCGAAAATCCAACAAGAAGGTCTGGTTGCTTCGGGACAACTTCAGTGTCTACCAATTTCGTCCGAGGCGTATTTAATCGGAAACACCAAATCTATTTGGCCGATCTTTTGCGGATGGCTAGTAGAGCAATATCACCAATATGAAATAGTGCAGAAACAAGATACAGTGGACTCAATGAATGAAGGAACCGCCATGACGGAAAGGAAACAAGATGCAAACGAAGCGAAGATATTATCTCTGGATAAGTTTGTACAGGTCATGAAAGATCCATTTGATACGTTTTGCGAGCAGCAATTGACTCGCATTGTACAAAACCACTTCCAGCACTGCTCCTGCGAGATCTTCTGGGCTCACGGAGGTAAAAAATCGTGCTGTGGAGAGACTTGCGACACACGAGACAGAAGCTCGAAAGAAACTGGTGACTTTTTGGTGTGCATGCAGCGAGTGGCTCAAGCATCGGGACTATGTTGGAACGACGATGAGGGTACCAAATTATGTGTCCATCCTATTTTTGGTACTTGGATAGGTCAGCGAGCCGTCGTGGTTGTTCGGAAAGAAGAAGAGAAGAAAAAGACTCCGACGAAGGCACCAGTACCACCTATTCAAATCGACTGTCCTGTACCACCCGAGGAAATAAAAAAGGCGCAACGCCAGATGCAAGTAGCCATCAAATTGAGTGCGGCGGATGGTTCTGGCGTCGACTACGGAAGTCTTCGCATGTCAGAGACGGCGAAGTCTCTGGGCAAGTATTTGCATCACTCCGTGTGCCATGGCAGTGATTGGTCTCTGTTGTCTCCTTCGATGGTGGCTTGGATCGAGTTGCGGGATTGTATTTCGCTCGGACGAGACAGATATAAGTACAGTGATCCTCAACTGCTCTATCATTACACAAAGGATCCCATGATTTTGAGGCAAGAATTGCTGCGATGTCTGTCTGCTCCGAAGTCATAGGCCAGGTGGCTGGTTCAAAAGTTCATCAGCGAGCTCGGCGATCGAAGAGTATTGCTCTCATTCTAGCGCGCATTTATATTAAATGGCATTTGTGAGCGAACAGGCATACCTCTAGACGTTGTAAAATAATAATAGTACTCTGCGGTAGACTGCCTCGAAGATTTGGATAGCTTGGCCGCTTATGCATCAGCAAAAAGCAAGCAAAGCCAGAACATTTGTTTTTTTGTTTCATGGCAACCATGACCAAACCGTCATACTAGACTAGTACTGGAGTACGTTGGCTGATGATCTCCAAGAACAATAATTCACGCGAACAGTGAGATGATGAGAGTCAACGTCTCCATCTCGTGACCCTTCTCCTTCTCCGAATTGCAATAAAGTTTACCCTTTGGTCATTAGTTGCGAAAAAGCGTTTCGAAGTGCTGGTGGTACTACTACCAGGTACAGTAGGTCTATAATATGCACACGTAAAACAAAAAATGCGCGCAAAGCACACGTAGCAGTGTTGAACTGCCCCTTCTCTCAACGGTAGCTTGAACATCGACGACACAATCGCTATCTTATGGATCATAAGCCATTTATTTACTTTTTAGACACCATGCACGCATACCTGGTACCACGTACCTGGTACCTGGTAGCAAACACAGCCTTTATTTAAATTCTTCTTCTCTCAACTGCAGCTTGAACATCGACGACAAGATTTTTTTCATGTTCCAAACCAGGCAGGGATTTAAAAAATACTAAGTACCAGTACCTGGTAGTAATATGATGACGCGCCCCTTCCGACATAACACTTGTCCCATACCTGGTAGTAGTACCAGTACCTGGTACCGTACTGGTACTACTAGAAGTAGACTACCAGGTATTACGAGGTATTTTCACGTAGAATGGCTATCATAATTCCGATAAGATCTTTTCTTTTCTACCAGGTACCAGGTACCACTAGACTACTAGTAGTACCGGTAGTACCTGGTACAAATTTTACGCAGCGTTCCCGGCATTCCTCTGTCGGTCATATTTGCGGAAGTTGCCTACGGTATGCCCTTACCAGGTACCTGGTACTACAGTACTCTAGTAGTACCACATAACTTAGTTTCCAAATTCTTTTGACGTACTACCAGTAGTGGTAGAGTAATAAAGAAAAAATTAACGGAGAACAAAAAATTAAAAAAAGATTTTTATGCCGAGATACTACTAGTTCCAACATGGTTAAAGAACAAATGAATAAAAACGATGAAACTCGCACTTTCAATCAAAGAGTTCAGGGGTCCGCAGGCACGGATGATCCCCCTCCCACATCAGCTGCTCCAAGGTCATCAACGCCAACGGAGCTACACGAGATTCGTGAGATGCAGCCTCCTTTGCCCTCTTTGCTCGCCCTAACCAATTCTCCCTACGCTTGTCGCGTCCGGGAGCACCGACACTTTGATTATCAAACCAGCACAACCAATAACCGAGAAAGTCGAATGATGACGGCGACTATCTTGCATGAAACACTTCATGCTGTGCTTGACCTTCTCGATGATGAAGACTTTATGTAAGACATATATCTGAAAACTGAAACTGAACGTATTAACCTTGAAATCGCTATTTGGTGTAAATCGCAACGAAATTTCCCTTCTCCTCGGAGTAAGAATCGTTATGAATAACAAATAACACTACACTACAGCTTCCTTTTTTGACCAGCTCAGGAAAAGCAAAGCAAAGAACGAAGGGACCTGAAACCTGAATGATGAGAAGTCATAACAAATTTCCTGATGGCCTAGAACCTTGAAGCTGTTAAAGAAACAAGTGGATCCACTCAACAGGAGGCAGCCACTTCAAACATACATGTCTACATACAATAGAATTGACTTCTAGTAATTTTCTAGAAGAAATATATATCACGATAGCTTTACTGTTTTACTTATCAATTGACTGGAAGAACTCTCCTTGGAAGCCTGCATTTTCACTGAACACTCCAAAGACACTTTCATTTTGCCTTTCCACGTTGTCGATAGAAAAATATCCTATGAATCCCGTACTAGTAGCTAGTAGGTATGGTAGTATTGAAGGGTCACCGGATCGACCTGGCCTAGTCTAGTAGAAACGGGGATTGTTTATGCAACATTGGTCAAGAACAACAAAAATTAATGAAAAAATTATTCCGGCGAGCGGTGTTGGGGTCGCAGGCTACCTGGTAGCCGTTAAAAATGAATTAAGTGCAAGCATTCCCGCAAAACGAACCTTCAAGATATCTAATTAATATGTACTCCCCGAGTAGGTCGAGTTAGTCAAAAAAATGCTCGAAGATTTTACCAGCAGACAAAATTATTTAAACAAGGTACTACTGGTGGAGTACCAGGTACCGTAGACTAGTCAACAGAGCAGTGCTGGTACCTGGTGACACTTCTTACTACCAGGGTACTGTACTAGTATTTACTCCTGGTACCTCTAGTAGTCTAGTAGAACTAGAACCTGGTACTGGTACCGGTATATTTATTTCGTTTGGAAGGCGTACTAGAGTACCAGTACCATAATGCGACCTTACGGTATTCAAAATCACGTATCAATGGATAGAGTTTAAATCCACCCGGACATTACTTAAAGCTAGCTGTCCCGGCCACCAAAATACCATTTTGATAGCCCTGCGAGACCACGTGAGTCGCGGCAACTTAAATTGAGACCGGAGAACAAAGCTTTTGATTTCTAGCAACTGAATCGACTCACGGATACTGAAATAGGAACAGAATTACGAATCTAACATCAGAGTTCCCACCGAGCTAGCAACCAAACGATATTTTTTAGCTATTTTAGATTGTAGAAACGACGAAAGGAAGAAATGAAAAGACGGCCACGGCATTAGCAACTATGCCACGCAAGCTGATGGGAGGCTAAAATGCGATCACTTCTATTTTCGAGTTGATCGAGAAAACAAAATGATGTTCTCACAATCTCTTCAAAGCAAACTTTGAAAGCCATCAAACAACAGCAACTGCAAACTTAAAAACCTTTTACTACCAATCTCTTTTAACATCATGAAGCTCTCTGCCTCCCTCGTCGTTGTTTACCTCATGTCGTCTGCGTGCGATGCCTTCGTTGCCCCCAACCGCGGTTTCGTGTCTAGTCGCGTGGTGTCCGAATCGCCTGCCTTGGCCTTCGCCCCCAAGGGAACTTCCACTACGGAATCCTTCCTCGACTCGCTTACCAAGTTGGATGCTGCTACCATGGAGCCCAGCGATCTCAAGCAAAAGGATGCGACTGCCCTTTGGGGAAAGTTCGCTAACTGGATTACAAGTACCGAGAACCGCCTCTACATTGGTTGGTTCGGAACCCTTATGATCCCAACATTGCTCACTGCTGCCACCTGCTTCATTCTTGCTATGATTGCGGCACCCCCAGGTACGTATCATTTGCTGGGCGTGTATTCGTCTCTATCTCGAACATAAGAATCGCTCACGAATTCCCTTCATACTATTATTCCTTCTCTTTACAGTTGACATTGATGGAATTCGCGAGCCCGTCGCAGGATCCCTCATGTACGGAAACAACATCATTACCGCGTCGGTGGTCCCAAGCTCTAACGCTATTGGCATGCACTTCTACCCTATCTGGGAGGCTGCATCCTTGGACGAATGGCTCTACAACGGTGGTGAATACCAATTGATCATTAGTCATTTGATTATTGGTCTTTGTGCGTACATGGGACGTGAGTGGGAGTTGAGCTACCGTCTTGGTATGCGCCCCTGGATCTTTGTTGCCTTCAGTGCTCCCGTCGCGGCTGCCACTGCTGTTACTTTGATTTACTCGATGGGCCAAGGCTCCTTCTCCGATGGCTTGCCCCTTGGTATCTCCGGTACTTTTAACTTTATGTTAGTGCTTCAAGCTGAACACAACATCCTAATGCACCCCCTTCACATGCTTGGAGTTGCCGGTGTCTTTGGTGGAGCTTTTTTCGCTGCCATGCATGGTTCTTTGGTGACCTCTTCTCTTATCCGTGAAACATCTGAAGGAGAATCTCTTAACTACGGTTACAAGTTTGGCCAAGAAGAAGAAACTTACAACATTGTCGCTGCCCACGGATACTTCGGACGTCTCTTGTTCCAGTATGCTTCCTTCAACAACTCTCGTGCTCTTCACTTCTTCCTTGCCGCATGGCCTGTGATTGGAGTCTGGATGGCATCCATGTTGATCTCCATGGTTGCTTTCAACCTCAATGGATTCAACTTCAACCAGTCTATTGTTGACTCTGAGGGTCGCGTTGTGAACACCTGGGCCGATATCATCAACCGTGCCAATCTTGGAACTGAAGTCATGCACGAGCGCAATGCCCACAACTTCCCCTTGGATCTTGCCTCCGGTGAAGTCGTTCCTGTTGCCATGAATGCTCCCTCTGTTGTTGCATAGATTCCTTTCCAAAAGGCGCACACGCGATAAAATTGCACATATGTAGTACATATTCTACAAGCGGACAAAACAGGGCTTCTATCAAGCAATTCAAGTCTCCATTGTACATAACTTAAAAGAATATAGGAATCATAAATTTTATCGCTACAGTCTTTTTGTCCTGTCGTGCTTTAGTAGGCGGTAGCAATCATTAACCACTCTCAGACGGATATGTTCGATTTCTTCTTTTTCGTGCTGGTTGTGACTGGTCGTGATGTTTTGTTCTTGCCATCAAACAGCACTATGGTTGACTAAAACACTAAGCTAAGAACGACAATAAAATAATAGAGTAAATAAATGATACACTGTAGAACGACGTCGATATTAACATCTTTCTATCAACAGAAACGATGTTAAGAAGATGGAATTACGAGACAGAACGTTCCCACCACTACTACGGTAACACATACTGTACCAGGTACTATCTACAACGCGAGTCTACAATAGGGAAGGGGATACCGGATGCGTTGTACAGTAAGTTTCAGTGTTACTAAGCAGTAGACTATCTCGAACTCGATTGAGAGCATCATCATCAACACGAACAAGTAGAATCTCTTCTATCTACAGTATCAATAAAGTGGTAATAAGTATCCAAACCCACCACTCGTGATATACATCGGTAGCGCCCATCCCACTGCCTTTTTTCCACACAAATCTAAACACTCTCTATCCCCTCTGGTGGTACCGTAGCTTAATTGAGGATTACGCTTTCTAAAAATGGCACAGCGACAGCGGCAAAGACGAAAGCAGCATTCCAGTGACCCTGAGGATAACCACAACCACAACAACAACATGATGACGACCAGTATGGCAGACGCAGCTGACGACGACGACGATCGTGACAACAAGAAGGATAAGAACTTGACCAACGATGTGATCTGTTCCAAGACGTACGCTAAACTAAAACGGGCCCGAAATCCAGCATCTCGTCGATGGATAACACTCATAGATTATCTTGGTATTTTCATTTTCTTGGGATTGCTGATTTTGATAGCTATTTTGGTGTGGGAAGTTATCATTCCCACGCGCAAGCAACGTGTCTACTACACTGTGCTGGGTGTTTCCTTGATACCAGTGCTAATGGCACTTTATGCGGCTGTAAGACCCGGCAAACAGCTCCATCAGCGCATCACGCCCGTGGTAGTCGTTACCGCCGTCATTTGTGGACGATTTCCTAAATGGTGCATGCTGTACGTCAATGCCTTTCTGGCAGCCGTGGCCTTGTTCATTTTTGGTTGGATCACACGACCTGTAGAAGATGATCAAAGTACTACACCTAACGACGTACAACAACAATCGGACGAAGAAAGGAAACATCTCGTCGAAAATAGCAGCAGCAGCAGCAGCAGCATCACCACGCATCATCATCAACATCAACAACAAAAGCAAAAAGCACTAGTAGCAGTAACACCCGGAATGTCGAAACAAATGCAATACAATTTAGGAAAGACAACACTCTGTGCTGCCCTGTTGACCATCGTCTTATTATCGGAAAACTTTTTTATTTGGGTTGTCAGTGCAACCTTTGAGCCTGGCTGGAATCCGCTCACAGCACCCGAACCGTTGCAGGACAATGGACGACGCAGCATGCAAGTACTGTTCAATGAGCTCGAATTGACCAAGCGAGACGTCGTGTCGATGCGACGGGTCTGGAATGTACAGTGGGCTCTCGTGGCGGCCTTGGGAACGGCGCTCTGTACCTTTGACTACCATCCCACGCGACAACTGTGGAGCATGGGATGTCGGGCTTTGTTGACGCTGTCCAGTGCCCGATTTTTACGGACCGTTTCGTTTTTGCTGACGGTGTTGCCGTCACAGAACAAGCATTGTTACGGACAACATTATCCCAACCCACCTCCCGCTGATTGGGAAGCGTGGATACTGGAAGGATTTAAACCCAACAGTTCGGGTGGGTGCAACGATTTGATCGTCAGCGGTCATGCAACCGTTACCACCACGGCCGCGTGTGTTGCGGTCGGAATGGCAGACGATCCACTCTTTAGTGTAGCAGTGTCCATGATGCTGGCGTTGGACTTTGCTGTGGAAATTTACGAGGGATTTCACTACAGCGTCGACATGTGGATGGGAGCCATATTGGTAGGTTTGCTCTGGAGGGTTTGGAAACCCTTTGAAGACAACAATACGGATCGGAATGCTTCCACCTTGCACGATCTAGCACAGCGTTTGTGGACAGACAAGTTGAAACTCCAAGATGTGGCTTATTTTGGAGGTCCCGCGCTGGTGGCATTTTTGCAGGTGACTGTTTTTCCTTCAGTTTGGGGTATTCCTATTATGGTGGCCACGATGGCTGCTCTTGTGTCTCAGATCACCTTTTACGGTTTTCAACAGTACCACAAGCATGTCTTCTTTTGTGCTCTCTACATTCTCCTCGGAATCTTCTTATAGCAATAGTTCTTTGTATTCGGCGGAAAGAAAGTTCCATGCGCACTCTATTAAAGCTAGTAACAATAGGTTCCTTCACTGTAGACTTTGCAATGCCCAACTGTCAATAACTACGACAAAGAAGAGGTGCAGCCTTTAATGAGGAAAAATTTCCCGACAGAGACAGAGACGCTCCCCTATTCCTCGTCACACTCGAGCGTTTTTTTGTTTCGAAAATATATTCCACACAAATTTCGGAGAAACAACTGAATCAAAACTGCAACGTTTTCCACGTTTTCCATCCCATCATTCGGCATTACGTAGTATTACAATGGCAGCGTCTTCCCGTTCTATCAGCACCAGTAATGCCAAGTGCACTGTGATTGCGGCTTTAGCTGTTCTATCGCTTATAGCGTCGGCCTCGGTCCTTCATTCGAGTGTGTACTTGCACCGAACCCTTTCTCTTGCCGATAATGTCTCCGTTACCATTGACCCAAAGAACCTTGGCTCCAACGATCCTTCTGCAAAGGTCAACCAAGATAATCATAGTCTCTTGCGTGATGTTGATAAGCAACAGCTTTCTCATAGCATTGATGGCAATGATACCCAAGCTTCTTCCAAAACCGCCACGAACTCGTATCAGCGCGAACTAAACTTTGTGTTGGCTGGCTTTCCTAAGACCGGTACCACCAGCATGCTCTACGCGTTTGGGGAACACAGTGAAACCGATATTGCTCCATCGGAACGATGCGCCATTATCAATCCTGCAATATCAGAGGATTTGGCAAAACAAAAGCTTCGAGAAGCACTACAGGAACTGTCGCCGAGTCCAAATGTCCAACGCGCCATCAAGTGTCCCAATGCTGTCTACCATGCGTATCACGCCATTGTTCGGATGGAACAGTACGCCCCTAATGTCAAGTTTGTCCTTGGTCTCCGTCACCCCGTACTTCTCTTAGAGAGCTTCTACAACTACCGCGTGACGGAACTGCACGACAAATATCTACAAACAGGGGGCGCCCTGGCGGACATTAAAGACGAGATCCCACCCATGGATAGACTGATCGGGGTGAAAAATGAGTGGAAGGATGTCTCGACGGATAGTACGAACTTCAAAAAGTACTTGCTTCAGTTTGGGAAAACTAATGTTAACGCCTCAGAGCTTCGCAACATGACGTTGGCTGGCGATAGCAACTTGAATGATCGGAAGATGCATTCCTTAGCCATAAAACCGAACATTTTTCCGATGTTTCTTTATACAGTCGAACAAATGAAAGACCCAAACGTCAAACGCAGTGCTGCTTTTCGCAGCGTTCTCCAGAAATTTTTGGGTTTGCGAGAACCGATCAAGCCCATGGGACGAGAGAACTTGAATCATTTTGTAGGACACAAGGCGTATCCGGAGACAGCGGACATTTGCCTTCCCAAATACAAGTCTTTGCGGCAGCTACTCTTAAAGCAGGGTCGTCAATCAGCGGTGTGGATTGAAGAAGAGCTCTTGGCGAGCCCAGCCGTTGTCGTGGCCAATCCTGACCAGTTTTTGGAACATATTCGATCCTGGAGCCGCGATCCATGTAGCGAGCGCATTCAAAAGAAGAAAAAGGACCGCAAAAAGAAGGCTGCAGCTGTTGCCATCCGCCACGGTAAAGGTTCAAAAAAGCCTTCTAGTAAGACGCAGCCTCACAATTTGAATGATGCAAAACAAGAGAAGCGGCGCGTGAAAGTCGGTCGCAACCGTAAGCTTGAAGTCTTTCGCGTTCACCTCTGAGCACAGTAGGATCTGTTATGCAGAATGGATTACAAGCCAGATGTTCTTAGATACGAGTGTAGTTCCACCTTATCAGGATATCTTAAAATTATAATTCGTAACAACCCAAGCAAATTAAAATTACGAGTAGGCAGATGGCAGATTGCTCGAACGACATTCGTACCCTTTCCGCTGTCGCATCTACAGGAAAACGAAAGGAGGTGTGCGTGGTCTCGGTTGAGGGGACTTCCCTTGAAAGTTATACTGGTTTTTCGCGGCCCCTGCCGAGAGTGGCAACGTTGTTCTCCGTAGATGTGATATGCACTTATTGGCAACCTGGACGGGCATCAACCAAGTGATTGAAAAGATAGGTTCGAAATTTTACAAAGAGTCTATTTCAGTTCAAGAGATACCAATTCTTAAAAAACTACTAATTTATACTTGAGTACTGTTTATATTTGTCATTATTTTAGAACGCCTCAAGGCACCATACTTTTTGCACATAGAGAAACTACTAGCTACTGGAAGAGCAGCAAGTGCCTGAGGTCACATTCGTCCAATTGATAAGATGCAGTGAAATTGTGTTGGAAGGGTTACCAGATAGCTTATGCCATGGCTCCTCCTTGAGTGGAAAGATCGGCCTTTCCTCCCTTGGTGAGCTTACTGTGAAGCATAGCAGAGTAAACGGCAAGAGAAACACTTCCCAAAACAAAGAAGGTAAGGGCGAACTTTTGTCCTCCCGTTGTCTTGGATCCACCTCCGACGACAGAACTGGCTCCGGAAAGAATAATCTCACCAGTCTCATCGTAAGTTCCAGCTTGAAGGGAAGTGATGAAGTCACAGACGAGTCCTTCTTGGGCTTCTTGGTTGTAATATTCGTTGTTGTTTCCGTTTCCATTGTTTTGGTTTTGGTAAAAGGCACCTTCGAATCCGTGGCTCTGTTCACATTTGGCAGCTTCTTCGTAGATGGCCATACACATTTCGTTGGTTCCAGGTTGTTCCTGGTCGTCACCATTGTTTTCGTCGCCGTTGTCCTCAACTTCTTCCATGCACGAGACACACGAGTCCTCGGCGTAGATGGTCTTGAGAAGAGCATGAGACAACTTCATTTGGTAACCATTTTCGTCCATAAGATAATCCTCGACGTCCTTGCTAGTGTCAACAGTCATACATTCTTCATCAGTGAAAACACCAATCTTGATCTTGGTTCCGTAACTGGCGCAGATAGGTCCAGCGTAAAGGGCGGCAGCACCATCGTCCTCGGGATCGTAGATCATTTGGCACTCAAGGAAGTTGGTGGCATCAACGTATCCATTCTGTTCCATGTTCTCAATCTTCTGGCACTCTTCGTAGCAAGTGTCGCAGTCAACGCTGGCCAACTTACGAAGGGCAAGACGACGTCCCTCATCTTCCTGGTTGTCTTCTTCTTCTGCGTTCTCCTCTTCCTGTTGCTCGTCGCCATTGTCTTCCTCTTGTTCCTCTTCCTCAACTTGACAGTAGTTCTCACAGTTCTCGCACATGGTTTGCTGAAGTTCTTGCTGGTACTGAACAGTAGCCTGAAGGTAAGTGTCAAGATCAATGACATACTCTCCGTAGTTGCTTGAGCAAGATTCGCAGCTGTTTTCGGGACACAAGCGGAAAATGACAAATCGCATAGTAGAAAGGACAGTGGCTGATTCCTCGTTCTCGGCGAGTTCGTCAGAGTATGTCTTGACGAACTGGCACTGTTCGAACTTGAGAGAGTATTGGGTCAAATCAATCTCCTGCTCAAGGGCACGAGTGGCCTTGGCTCCCTTAACAAGCTTGGAAACATAAGCAGATTTTGGGCTGTTGTTGCTGACAGGGCGGAAAGGGTTGGCCGAGACGGCAGTGGCAAAAAGAAGAGTGAATGCGGTGAACTTCATTTTTAATATCTAAAAGAAAGGAAGAGGTGTGCTGTGAGTAAATGATGTACTGAGATTATTGGAGAGAAAGGAGAAGACAATCAATTCAAGACAAGCATCAGCTGCAACGTGGATCAGTAGATTGGATAGGTATGGACAAGTTTTAAGAGAGATCGACAGGAGTCACAGGGGAGTGCACGGAGTATGATGTTGCTGAACCATTCAACTCTGAGTGTTTCACTGGTCGAGAGAGGAGGATTTTGTACGGGGTTTTGTTGCAAAAGATTGCACCAGCGTTCATCTCCAACTCCAGCATTGCTAGAGTCCTGCCTTTCCGTCCTCGTGGCCTTTCCCATTAACTTGATTATTCCTATCTTATCTAGCAACCCTCATCACCACAATTACTCGAGTACGCAACAACATCTTTGAATAACACACCTGTGTTGGATAGAATTTAAGAAATGAAAATATTAAACTTAACAGATTTGTGCAAAGACGTAAAGGGGTGTTGTGAATCGAATTGAAGTGAACGGAAACGTTACTTTCACCAAAAATAAAGGCTAAAGAAAAGTCTCGCCGATTTCGAACCCTACCTTCAAGTATTTATTTCTTCAACCTGAAGATCATTAAAAGGCAGGATGTTCAACTCCACTTAGGCATTGGTCGGCGTTGAACGGCGCAGTCGTTAAGTTATTTAAAGTGGCATGTCACATCTCAACGCAGGCACTCAAAGGTTCGTCAGGAGCTGGTTTAACGTTCAAGGAAAGACGTACCATGTGCTCTAGTGAAGAGGTGCGCGCGATAAGAAATTCGCCTACACACACTGCAGAATACTAAGCTTGGATTGGACGAGATCCAACGGCTCAATCCAGAACTATGTTTACTATACAAAAATAGAGAACATCTTGAAATTTATACATACCTACAAATTGAAGGTAAGTATAAAATGTAAATATCCGATACAATCGGCGAGTCGTTTCTTCAGAAACGTTGGAGATTGGACGAAGCATCAGCTAAAAAGTAGGCAGAGCATTCAGTACCAAATAGTGGACAGTAAAGTTGAAAACAGTCGCTGACAAAAAATATTATTATTTTGGTTTATTTACACCGACACCAGTCTGTTGCTCCCATACATAACTTCTGAATTTTTATCCTCCTCAAGAAGAAGGTGAGTCTTCGAGTTCTTGTGCATGTTGTTGGCCTTGTTTGTTAGAATACAAATGTAGAAGAGAACAGGATTCCTGTCAGGATGGAAGAAACATGCACTTTTATGTGTGGTGGCGGCTCGCGCATAGTAGTGTAGGGGAGTCGGATGAGGTGCAACTCCCATCTAAGACAATGAGGTCCACTCCTGCTTTTCATCTTGCGATGCAATACTCCGTTCCCTGTCTCCTTTCCTTCGATGATGAGGCATGCTCGTTTTGGTTGGATCCCAGCAAGCCACCACACCACAGAAGAATATTATTATTATTTCTTCGCCATTTCCGTTTTTTATGATCCGATCACCGACAGCACAAATACAGAGTCCTTTTAGCTGCTGCACAAACTGACAACATTTCATCTCTACACTTCCCCCTCGCTGCTTGACTCGACAGACTTACATACACACACCCAAAATGAAATTCGTACTTTCCCTTCTTTCCTTGGCCACTCTTGCCAGTGCTGGCAGTGCCCCCAGCAAGTTGACCAAGCTTCCCGATTCCGTTAAGGTCGACTCTGCACTTGGTCAAAGAATCATGGCCAACGCCCGTGCCTTGGAGGAAAACGCAGATGTTTCCTTTACTTGGGTTTCCGACTTTTCTATCAAGTTTCAGGGATGCCACCACATTTCCCAGTGGAACGATGAGGCCGATGGCGATGAAGACGTCCGCATCGCTACTAAGCGTTTGGTACGATTCCGCCTCTGCCCCAGCAACACTTGCTCTACCTCGAGTGCCAGCGGTTGCGACTCTGGATATGGAGACTACGTCATTGACATGAACATTTACCTTGATGCCTTCACCCAGTCGGTTGGTGAATTTAACGAGGCTCGATGTGAGTACCTCGAAGCCATGTCTGGGTGCGACGATGACGGTGACAACGGAAATGGTGACTACTGCTTGTACGACTACTATGCCGCCAACGGAGTCGCTGATATCTGTGCCGAATACAACCCTTACCAAAACAACTACAACAACGGAGACCAACAACAGGAACAGTTTGATCTTGCCGACTACACTTACTGTGCTCAGGCCAACCTTCAGAACCAGAACGGCGGACGTCAGCTCGACCAGGCACAAGTGCAGTACTACATGGGACCTTACTGTGCCGAACAGGGAGGATCCATCTACCTAGGTCTTTTCACGGACGATTCTTGTACTACCTTTGCTGATGACTACGGTGGTAAAGAAGCTTTCTACTCCTTGACTGGACGTGAATTACCTTATGGCGAACAAAACATGATTACCATGGACTGTTTCAGTTGCATGGAAGCCGAAGCCCAATACAACCAGAATGGAAACAACGGAAACGATAACGACGACGGTGACAATGTTAGCGAGCTTTGCGAACAGATCTACTCCCAAGCAGGAAAGTGCGAAAAGGCATTGGAAGTTGATGGCATCTACCCCAACTACAACGCTTGCTCTTACATTCAAGGAGTTCAAGTTATTCGCAAGAATGGTATCATTGTCAGTTCTGGATCCAAGGCCAACAAGACTGCTTCCATCTTTATTGGAATCTTTGTTGTTGCCTTTGTTCTTCTGTCGGCATACGTGTACTACCTCAAGACCAAGTTGGACCGTGCCACTATCAGCCTGGACAACTAAAGAGAATGCATACGGCCTTGCCTTGGATTAAAGCGAATGGTTTCCTAAAAATTCTATCTCTTTGTATACACTAATAAGTCTTTTCATTGTGTGCGATGAGCATCTGCATCAATTCATTCGAACCAGATGTTGACTTTGCTCCCGCATAATGTTTTAGGCAAAACAAAATTTCCTGCCCTATCTATTATTTAGTAACCATAACAGAATATTAGCATTTACGTTATTATTTACTTAGTCCGCTTATTCTAATTTCTAAAATGATGCGGTGTCACCTTTCTTGATGTTACAATCCTTGCCTCAGGTATTAGGTAATCGAGTGTGTCCTTGCATGATGGATAATGTACATGTCCGACTCATTTTGGATGGCGACTTTAGTAAAGTTGATGTTGATGTCTAATTGGCTCCCCATGGAAATATCACAAATGATGGCAGCCTTCCGCTGCAAGTGGCAAAACACATGTGACACGTTCTGAAGATAATACGCCAACGTCCTTTACTGTCTGTTACAGTGGGACTCACACTAATTCAACGCTCAAGCAAGGGTCTACTGGCTGTTCGCACACGGGTTACTTTGGTGAAACGTTGTTCGTTGGTCAAGTAAGTGTTTTGCTTTCCGCGTAAATTACTCTTCTTTCCTAAGTACTACTACTAGGCTAGCCTAGCTTCGACGAAAGAACCAAAAAAATATCCATTGCCGTCGTGTCCACGCGATTCCACGGTTTGTTGGAGCAAAACGTTCGAAGAAATGAATTCGTACCAACATTTTCTCACTCTCTATTTTTTTCATTTGACGAATGCGACACGCTCTCCTGGTGCTGTGTGCCTGGGGGGAAACGAAGAGCATCATCATTGAGTCACCACGATTGTTGCTTTGAAAGGAAAAGCAGTATGGAAGCAAAGAAGTTGTTGTTGTTGCCTTCACGGTCGCTTATTCGCATTCACTTTTTCATCCCATCTTCTCTTATCGTAGATTTCGACTTCATCCATTTCTTTTCTTTTTTCAGGGAACAAAAAGTAACTAAAGTATTATTCAAAAAGCAATAGTGTCATGACGAAACTACCACTGGCTGCCACCAAGATTTTAAATGCCGTTGCCTCCAACAAGGCGCAGTTTGACGAAGGAACCGAAATGGAGCAGCTACCTGCCTTGACCGGGATAGCAGGAGCGTCGACCATTCGTAATGGTATGGCGGCTCTCAAAAAACAGTCTCTCGTGATTGTCGTGGCAAAGGTGGCCCATGCAACACCCAAAGGAATGGACTGCGCCGATTTGAGTGCCGTTGCTGAATTGCCAAAAACCAACCAAGAACATCACGAAACGATCAAGACGGTCCGAAAACTAAAGACTAAAGAAATTGAATTGTTCGACAAGTTATCGGATGGTCGCGTCCATTCCAAAAATGATATTCGGAAGGCTATGGGCATTGGTGGTGATTCGACTTGGCGAAATTTGATGACAGCCTTGAAGAAGCGGGGAATTTTGGAATATCCAGGAAAGGGTGGACTTCAGCTTACCAAAAAGATGTTTCCCTTTGAGCCTCGTCCCGTGTAATCCGTGGTGTCATTGAAAGGAGAGAGATACATGTTCAACGTGGGTCGATCGAAACAAACACGTCAAGTAAGATTGAATGCTAGGTAGCAAGCATGTTTTTTCGGCATAGCAAATCTACGTCTACTATAATACATACCAGTAATATCATAGGCTTATTGCTAGCTAGTTTAGAAGAACAACTACGAAGTTGTTTTTGTTTTTCCACAAGCGAGAGGGTCACAAACCGTTGTGTAGCTTCCGCCACCTTTTATTCACTCGCCCCCGATAAAAATTGCGTGTCCACGATTAAGTCCTGTCTGGGACTGGAATGTATCTTTCCCTTCTTCTCTACTTTTTTTTTGAACAACAACGCTGCTGCAGTGGATTCGAATGCGAACAGCCTACGAGTATCACTCTACGCAGGATTACTATCATCATCTTCCAACAGATTATCAAGCTTAAATTACTGTTCGTGCGTTCGAATTATCCTTACCGAGAATTTCCAGTCGCTACATTCATTCACTTTTGATTGTTAACTTTTTGCATAAGGTACTTGAATAGCAGTTTTTATGTTTGTTTTGAAATGGCGTCTCCAGGAGCGGCAACAGCAGCAGCTTTGAATGTCGGAGGGAGGGCATTAAAGCACAAGAATTTGTTGTTGGTTATCAAGCAGACCGCCTTTGAAGAGTATTCGCAGGTAAGAGAGGAGTTTCTGACATGCCCTTTTTCAATGCCAAAATTGGATGCCATTTTTGCAAAGGTTGATGCGTTATCCAAAAAGCAGAACCGTGATGCCTTTTGTTTTGTGATTCATCTCTCTCTCACACACACACCTTTATTATGGCGTGATATCCTTCGCTGCTACGTCCTCCGTTTTGTCCTCGAAATCTTAGCTGAAATTGCGTGGTCAGGCCCCAAAGGCACTCCGATGGAAGAGATTAGAAAAGCGGTATAAGGCACACAAAGAGTGTGTCAATGGTTTGTTAGCCATTCTACGACGGCACAAGGTCAATTTCAGCTGTGTCAATCGAGTTGAACTGGATCGTCAGCATTTGGCCGACGTCGATCTATTGGTCGCAGTAGGTGGTGATGGAACCGTACTCAGCAGTGCCCATTTTCTGGATCACGGGACCATTCCTCTGTTGGGAATCAATTCGGATCCAAATGTTTCAGAAGAAGATAAGAAAGTGACCAAGAAGAAAACTGATGAGCGCAGGTACGTGGCGAATACTGGAGGCGGTGTCGGTTGCTTTTTTTGGCGTTTGTACATCTCTTTTTTTGGACCTCCACCATATCGCTCATGTTTCTCATTCTCCTTCGTACAAACAAGATCGCACGGTGCTCTCTGCATGTTGACATCCACCAATATGGAAAAAGGATTGGAAGCTGTCTTGCACGGAGAGGGACATTTGGAAAAGAAGACGCGCATTCGCTGTAAGGTGAAAAGCACCTTTTCCGAAACTCGTCTTGTCCCGGCACTGAACGACTTACTTCTGGCAAATCCCAGTCCTGCCGCTGTTTCTCGATTCCGTATGGGTTGGATGACTCCGGTAGGCACTGGAATCGAGGAAGATATGAAAAGTGATCCCTATGAGATTGATGTGCCTCCAGATGGCCACGTTTATAACCAATCAAACGGCACTGTCACGCGCTTTGGTGGAATTCCCTACGAAATCAACAGCAGCTTAAACGTTTGGTCTTCCGGAATGTGGGTATCAACTTCTGTTGGAAGCACTGCCGCCATGGCAGCGGCAGGTGGGAAGATTATGGATCCAAGTTCTACTGATTTGCAGTTTTTCATCCGAGAACACATGATTGAACCAGGTGCAGTCAACGATCAGGGAGAACCACTTCGGCATAGCGATGTTGACAATGGAATGATTCGCGACGGTGAAAAAATGCATTTGAGATGGAATTCTCAAAAGGGTCGGATATTCATTGACGGGTCGCATTTGACGCACAACTTGGAACTCGGTGATGAAATTCTAATTGACAATCTTGCCCCACCATTGCAAATGTATATTAGCGGAGAACGTGCCAAGCCACTCATTGGAATCAAGTAAAAAATGAGTAGTCGTAGAGACTTAGACGCAAGTTATGGCTAACATAAGGATAATCGACAAGACCAGTATTTTTGAAGTCGACTTGTCATGCGGTGCCACTTTCAAATTTTGTTCTGGAATGAAATAATAAGCAAGTGGTTTCATCACTAGTTAGAATATGATTTTTGTGAAATATTCGAGGTGTAAGCTGTGTATCAATCCTTGAAATGCTTCATCGCTCGTTGAAGCTTGAAGGAATTGGCCCTCGTGGAAACCCTCTACAAAGTAGCAAACTTCCCAACGTTCACGGGAACGCGCTTCTTATCTCATTTGGTATCTAGATCGTTTGATTGTTGGGTTGAACAGCAACAGGAGGTGGAGGAGCGTACTGAGAAGGCGAGCATTGCACGAAGCTAAGATCTCACTACCGGATCAGAATCGGTTGGAAAGCATTACTTCTATTTGCAGTTTCACTAGCAGCTGCGATGAAGAAGTACGTATTTAAAAAAAAAAACGACCAGGATTCCAAAACTATAAAAGATACAAAAACAAAAGAGTAGATGGAAAGGACACTTTATTCTGTCATGATATGCTCCAGAGCAGTAGTGGCTCCACGCAAAGATTAGTTATCAAAAGGAAGCAGAAGAACAACACTTCAGCATTCCAACATGATAGTCAGTTAGCAGCAGCGTTTTAAGAGTTGGTGATATTTGAAGTACACAAGATTTTTGAATTTATTCACGCAAAACAGATAGGTCTAAGGCAAAGGCATAACAAAATAAATACAACCTTGTACATTTGCAGCTCACAACACCCAAAAAGTACAAGCTTCAAGGGATCATTATGTGTGCCCTCGAAATAGATCCGCAACCTTTTTGCTCTTTTTCAGGTTGGACTGTCCGCTGGCACAAGCACTGCGTTTGTAATATTCGGCAGCTTCATTGAGAGCAGTGGTCAAGTGACACAACATGAAGGCTTCGCGTTGTGCCATTTCTGGTGTTAAATTCGTCTTTTCCTTGGCATTGGGTGGCCATTTGTAATCGTAGGATGTGCCAACATTGTCCGGCGGTTCTTCAAAGAGTGGATTGGGACAGTCAAAGACATCATGGGGAATGCGGCGCTTGCCAAAAAACCAATCCTTTCCAAGCGAATAACGCTGGCATAAATGTACCACATAGGGCAGTCCGTACTTGGTGTGATCCGCTTCTCGGGCAATTTGACAGACTTGATCGGCTGGCATACGATCAATCAGGGGCCATCCTTCTCCATTTCCACTGTGCGTATCGGACACCATGAGCGAATTGATGAGCTGGTGTGGTAATTTCGCCGAAATTGCTGCCTGCGAAAAGGCAAACATTTCTGCCAACAAATGCGGATATTGAGCATGGGTTTTGGGAACAAATTCGGTCCATTTCAGAGCAATCTTGTACGCGTCCGTCGCAGTTGCAATGTAGGGCGGTCCGACTGGATAATAGAGTCGACCTTCTTCGTGAGTCGTCTTGAGCAAGGGAGAATCGGGTCCATCAATTTTTTCCAAATCCATGTTCAAAAATTGACTGGCAAAGCCGTAGGTTTGCGCAAAGGGCTTTCCGTGCGCCACGGTCCGTGCAATTATATGATTCTTCCGAAAGGGAGCAATGACAATGTCTTCATCGGATGTAAAATCTTTGGTAATGGGACGCAGAATGCTCATATCTGGATCAATGAGAATGACGATATCATCTCTCGTGGTCGGAAAATCATTGTGACCATCAAAATCCATCAAGGGTGAATGTTCGAGCCAATATTTGAGCCCATGAGGTTTGTTAAAAAAGGGATACTCTCCGATAACCTTGCCGGTTTCGTCCTTGACTTCAGAAAATTTGGGCGTCAACAACAGATGAAATCGTTGGGACATGTGTTGTACATGATTGGCAAACCAGTGTTCAATAACTTCTTTTTCTTCTCGTGTACATCCCGAAGCGATGCGTGTCACGTGACCAGGTTGCTTCACTTTCATGGCCCGAAAGAAGGTTAGATAGGACTGCCAATGTTGGTACGTTCCACAATCGGTACTGAAAATGACATGGTAGACCTGTCCGTCTGGATCTTTGGCCAATGCTTCATCTTCTTCGGAAGGTATCAGACTAATACCAGGTGGACCAGCAGGAACGGATAACATCGAGGTGGCGGTGGTGGTGGTGGTGGAAGTGCCCATTCGTTCCAATAAAAATCCCAATACAAAAATGCTCACCACCACCCCAAGTACAGTCTTGTGCGAGATTAATTGTTGACTCAAATTATTATGACTCATACCTTTATTGTTGTCATCATGCAAATTTCGTTGAGATGACGAACGGGAATTGCTGCTATTGTTATTATTATTATTTAACTGCAACAGGGATGAGTTGTCATCATATTCCTCTCCTGTTATTGACGACGAGGATTTGTTGTTGTTCTTGTTGTGAACGGCTGTTTTTCTAGATCGGATCATTGTAGTAAAGAAAAGTGGTGATGTCTGACCAAACAAACAAGCAGGAGGATATCTGTTCGACTTGCTGCTGCTGCTGCTGCTGCTGCTGCTGCTGCTGCTGCTGCTGCTGCTAGAGCTAGAGCTCAATGGAAAATAGTGGGGTCTTTTTCAGGTAATAAAAGCCAATGGAAAAGCTGCTGATCGAAAGTAGAATGTGCACGTACGGGACAATTACAAAGTTACTATTATTACGATTACGTTGTAGTAGTAAGAAAAAGGATGTGAAGTACTCGAGTAAGTATTAATAATAATAATGTTGAATCCGGGTCATTAATATTATTGTTATGTGACTCCCGTCTGGTCATTCAGTCCTGAATTTAGAAACTTGCTTGCTTGCAAATATGCTGCCTACTACGCTTGCCTGGAGTTTTTTGCTTGCTGTGTTTTGGTTTCATCTATCATTACTACTGTATTATTTTTTATCTTGTCGTATCGGCGCGCATTTTTTCTTGCGCTCGCAGAGAGCAGCCAAGGCCAGCCGCATTCTTTCTTATTAATACTCGAGTAGACCCTAGCTAGTACTAACAAGCATTTACTAGCTAGTAGTACAACTACAGGGCATTTCAGTACTGTACCTAGTAAAATCACTTGCTTATCTTGTTTGTCATTATTATAATAGTTTTGTAACTCCTTGACTTATTAAATCTCTTTTCTGCTTTTGCTGAATTACGCGAGGACTTCTCTATCTCAAGTTTAAGCAGCAGCATCTTTAAAACTTGTTGGTTGCTTACAACAACATCATCATACTACTACTACCAGTAATATTATTACTCTAAATAATAGGTACTGTAGTACAGTATTACTTTTTACTGCCTACGGAAGCAGATTCCCTCCCCCGCCGAACCCCGAAGCATCCAGCACAAGTAGTCTTGAGTGTGATATCTCTCGCATCCTTCTCCCAAAACAAAACAAGCATTCACCCAACAACACTATTTCCGTTCACTCCTCGTCTCAAAATCTACTTACATTTAAACAACATTCCACACAACAACATTGGGGAAAAAAATGTCGTCCACAGACCTTCAAGAACAGCACTTGCAGGAAGAATTCCCTGGCGACGACGACGACATTGACATTGACACTGATTTTCAGCCACAAGAAATCCGTACACCGACGTCGGATCCCGCGTTTAGCAGTGCCTTTCAGGGTTCTTTTACACAACTGGATGCCTCGGAAGAGGACGAGGGTCCTGCTCGATTGTTCAGCATCCTCGAAGAGGCGGTGCCCCGTCCCAACGAAGAAACGGATCAGCAGAGACGTCGAGAATTGGTCGAACATACGTGGGATCTGGTCCGACGGTGGCTTTGGACGCACCAGGATGCCGAAGAACGCTGTGCGGCAGCCTACATTCGGGGACAGGCCAATGCAACGCCGTTGCATCTCATGTGCAAGCTAAATAATCCACCTCCCGATCTGATTCAGGACATTGTCGATGCCGCTCCGGACGTGGCTAGTTGGACCGATTCTCACGGATGGTTGCCACTGCATCACGCATGTGCCAATGGTGCCAGTCCGGATGTACTCCGATTGCTAATCGATGCCTATCCGGATGGCAAGATTACTCAGGATTCGCTCAATCGCACGCCCTTGCATTTTTATGCCACCCGGAACAGTGACAATCCTGCGAGCATGGTCGAGAACGTCGAACTGCTGTGCGATAGCGGTGCCGCCGAATTGACGGATCGAGGTGGTATGTTGCCCATGCACTATGCCTGTGCCTACGGTACGTCGGATATCGTCCTCAAGGTCCTGGCGGATGCCTATCCAGATTCCCT
>Ga0100380_10001672_pt1 | contig 24083 bp, 22 predicted proteins | sample CryGeymeta201504_FD_80417 | JGI IMG/M metagenome (GOLD analysis project Ga0100380, IMG submission 80417) | Groundwater microbial communities from Crystal Geyser aquifers in Utah, USA - Crystal Geyser metaG 2015-04 | ecosystem: Environmental > Aquatic > Deep subsurface > Groundwater | place... | reverse complement strand
GTGATAATTGTAATTTTAAATTTTCGAACATCGGAGTTATATAAATGGACGATTCAAATCCAACCTTCATTGTAGACAGTGGTTCAGGATTTGTCAAGATGGGTATTGCTGGATAAGACGCACCCAAAAGCACTTTTCCCACGATTATTGGCAAGCCAAAGCAACCTGGACAGATGATCGGTATGGATCAAAAAGACATATATATCGGAAACGAAGTCGTTTCCAAAGAAGGAGTCCTTGACCTTTCGAGACCCATTGTTGATGGCATCATAGTAAATATGCAGGATATGGAAAAAATGTGGCATCATGGCTTCTTCAATGAAGTTCAGATGACCCCTTAAGACTGTCCTATCTTGCTCTCATAAACTCCGGGAAACTCTAAAAAAAACAGAGAGGATCTCATACAAGTAATGTTTGAGAAATTTAACGTAGCAAGTTTTTACTTGGCTCTTCAGCAAGTCCTGGCATTGTTTGCCTCTGGAAAAACAACAGGAGTTGTGTTAGATTCAGGATATTCCTTGACTTCAACTGTCCCCATTTATGAGGGGTTTGCTTTGTCACATGCAATTCAAAAAATGGGTCTTGCTGGAAAGCACCTCACCTAATATTTGATGGAGCTGATGAAATAAGATGGCATTTACTTCTCGAATAGTGGAGAAGAAGCAGCCCGCAGCAACGCTAAAGACACAAAATAAAAGGTGTGCTACGTTGCTGGTGACTTTGAGGGCAGCCTTAAAGAATTCAGCTAATATCCTAACAAATCCATAGTTCACAAACTTCCTGATGGAAACTAAATAGAAATAAGTAATATTAGTATAATGTAGAAAGCCAGGCTTTCAAATGTCCAGAAGCTCTATTCCAACCTTCCAAAATCGCAGGAAAAGAGTTGCTAGGGGCCCACTAGCTCACTTTCCAGTCCATTTTGAAATGTGATTCTGACATCAGAAAAGATCTCTATGGTAACATCGTGATCGCAGGAGGAACCAGCATGCTGAAAAATTTAAAGGAGAGACTACAGAAGGAGGTGATTGCCTTGGCACCTTCAACGATGAAAATTAACGTTTTTGATCCTCCTGAAAGAAAGTTTTCTTCGTGGATGGGAGGCTCCATAGTTGCTTCTTTGTCCAGCTTCACCCCAATGTTTATCACCAAGCAGGAGTATCAGGAGCATGGCCCTAGCTATGTTCATCGTAAATGTTTTTGATGATCAGTCATATGTGCTTGTACTATCATAAAAATATTTAAATTTATGAGGTTTCTATTCTAGAAACAACATAGTCAGCATTCTTGCAAACTCAGCTAGCAATGACTATTGAGGTATCGATGAAATGATCGCCGCATGGATGCTTGAACCTTCTTTAATAATAAAAAAGTGACACGAAATAAATGAATTTGAGATGAATATCATAAAAAAATATAAAAAACATCGGAGCATCATTCTTCGATCTCAGAGTAATCGAAATAATTACCTTTCCAAGAGTTTTCTTCAACTTTAATGCTCTGGAGCTAACTTTCTTCGATATTCCCAGAAGGTCCCTTGTTAGCCAGAGTGTTGTTTTTGAAGTGGATTCTTTTTAGGAACATTTTCTTCCAGATCTGTTTCTTTTCTCTTTGGACCTATGTGCAGGGGTGAGTGTCCTGTATTTCTCTCATATTTCTTGTTTATTTTGAAATGATTATAATTAGACTAACTATATTTTTCAAAATTTGAATAGAACCAGAAGTTAAGCTTTGAATGAATATATAAATAGGAGCATTTGCTTTCTTTGTAGAATCTCTTGCCTTTCGTTTTTAGCGTTTATCATTTATTACAGACAACCTATCTTTTTCGGTTGATTTAGTGCCTTTGGAGAAAAAAAGGCAAAAAAATAGTTTTTCTTAAATGGAGCAGTCATCTTTTGCAGTATGAAATTATTTCACTGTAATTTTCGAAGTCTATTGGTGGAAGCCAAATGATGTTCCTTGTCTCTCAAGGAAACAATTGCCAAGAAACAAGTTTCAATAAGTTTAAATCAAAGCATGCCAATATTCTTTGGATAATGATAAGCTCATGATCGGCACTTTCGTTGTCTTTAGATCATCCTAAACATCAGAGCTTAATAAAAGTACGCAAAAAGGTCTAAATTATAGTGATTTAGAGGAATACATCTAATTATGGTAAAGGAAAGTTATATAAATTCTTTTTATTGTGGAATTTCCAAGAACTTTTAAAACTACTTCCCAACTATAATATCAGCATTTGAGTTGAAATGTGAGGCAAATATTTATCAGTTTGTAGCGTGAGTTTCTTCAGCTTTACTGCTGATAGGCTTTAATTAGCAAGCTTTCGAAAAGGCCAGGACGATTTAGTTAAAATTGTGATCGTCTATGAAAGAAAGGTAGCTTTCTTTTCCTCCCAAAAAAATCTCGAACTTTTTCTTGATGGAGTTCAAGTTTTTGCTGGGAACTCCAAATATTTACATTATATGTTTGCCGTTCCACTTGTCAGCTCTCGTCTTCTTTAAATGTTCGGCATCAACTGTATTCTTCCAGGCGTTGTCGAACTCTTCTTACTTTTGAAAATACTTCAAGGTCATTCCAACTGGGTCTTCGCAAGGTTAATAAGATGGATTGGAAAGCTCAGGGTTTTGATCAAGATATTATTGAAAGAAATTGATCAGCTTAGTTGTCCATTTGGGCTTTTTGGACCTGAATACTACGGGATCAAGAAATCTTGTGTTGAGCAAATAATCGAATAGTTACTTTCTAGTCTTGAAACCTGCCTCATATTTTTCAGGCTCCAAGCCATAGAACTTCAAAATCTCTCTTACATCATTGCAGACATTATAGTCCAGTTTGAGGTGTTCTTGATAGCAGCAGCAGGATATTCCATCTTCATTAAACTTAACAAGCTTGGAAGGTAAGAGTAGTCCAAGAAAGGCTCCGATTCCTCCATAAGATTTATAGAATTTACATCGCTAAAATTCAGCCTCATCCAGAGTGATATTGAAATCGATCTGCTTTTTGCGAAAGGCAGTATTGGCAGTAAGGTTGTTATTAATGATGTACTACTCTTTTGTCAGCTTCATAAGCTCGAATATGTTTTATAGCTTGTAACCTGGCTTGAATACAATGAGAAAATCCACATCTCCATGTACTTCCTTCTATGGCAACGGAATGTACGGCTCTATCTTCTAGCAAAGAGGAGAAATCAAGTCGAGAAGCTCCTTTGTGAATTGTTCATACTCAGTGGGTGTTAGTTTTTATAGATCTTCGAATGCGTTTCCTCCCATTTTGTTAATATTATTAGACCGATACAACTCATTATAAATTAGGAATGATTTCTTTTATATCCAATACAATCATCAAGCCTCCACCTACTCTTCAGCTTCACCCTCTTCGCCTTCTTCTCCTTCCTATTCCTCTTCCTAATCCTCTTGAGTGGGGTCTCCTATTTTGTCAGCAATGGATTTATCCACCAGACTCGCCTTCCACAATCTGACACATTCAGAGATCCTTTCTGAGCAGTAAGTTCTGGCGAAAAGCGCAGCCTCTGAGTATCTCTTAGATTTTATGAGAATATCCAAGCATTTGTTGGGCTGGTTGGTGAGGTAGTAACACATATAAGCTACGTTCATCTTTGTCATCTAACTTACGAAAGGGGTACCTCTTATGCTCGAACGGCTAGTTCATGAAGCTGCTTAGGCAGTTTGAGGGATGAGTAAATCATCAAAAGAGTATTTAAATCGTCAATCTTTTTGTAACATTCTATCGCTAGCTCTATTTCTCCTCGTTTGAGGGCTAAGTCACCAATTACTTTGATTTTGTGAGTTGATTGAGTCGAAACTGCTATTTTGTGGGCTACGTATTAAAAAGTTTACCTTATCTGACAAGGCCCAGCTGGAGGGAAAGCTCGAATTTGTGATCTTGATTTTCAGTTAACTTGTAGGCTTATTTTTTGAGATCAAAAGCATGAAAATATTTAGCTATTCTGTCTTTGAACTTAGAAGGAATTTCGGGCTCCTCCTTGACTGTCCCTGAAACAAAGGAGTATACAGCATCAAACAGCTCAAAGGGAATGTGGTGAGAGTACACCCTGTTGTTTCTATCAAACAGATATATTCTTTGTTGCTGAGGCAAGGCTCCCAAAATAAACTGTTTCTTTTCAGCATTGGCAAGGAAGAAGGATTTTCCGAGGAAAGACAGATTTATTTTTCCAGATTTAGTGGTGAAGTAGAATATTTTATTTACAAAGACTCCTGAGGTGATCTTATCATCGATGGAAAGGACCTCGCTCAGGGTCATATTTTTCGGATTGAAAGTGTGCAGTAAAAATTTCGATTCGCTGGCAATTGCCACCTGCTAACCTTTACTGTCCCACCATATTTTTTCTGAGGAGATGTCAAGTTTATGAATGGGTCTGGAAAGATCTTACCAGCTATAGAAAAATGTTTTTTCGTTGTCAGAGATACCAAGAAGATGGCCCTCGAATATTCTTTGGGGAATGATGGGAACTTTTACTGACTCATTTTTTTCAAAGTTGTTGTAAGCTGTGATAACTTAGTTATCAAGAACAGCAAAGTCTGTGTCATTATTCCACACGAGATTGGTTCCACTACCAGAAACAACAGTCTTGAAGGAAGCAGTCTTTATTACACTAAATTAGCGGCGATTGCAAAGGCCAAAGTGGTGACTGTTGGGACTGTGCTTTAGGTAGGTCGGATATATTTCTGTAGCTCCAAGTTCTTTTGATGAAAGGGGCACTTCCTCACCATCAGCAAGTGATTAATAATCAACAGATTTGAGGTTTGCTGAGTAGACTTCCATGGATTTGGTAAAAATGAGCTTTCCATTACTGATGCTGACCACAGGATCATCTGACCCGATTTTCACCAGAACGGATCCTTAATCAAAGCCAAAGGCAATTATATTTTTGTCTTCAGGTGAAATAGCTACAGCCCAGCCAGATCCAAGGTTGTACTCAAGAGTATTCAGAATGTTATAGGAGTGACTATGATGGATGATGGCTTTGCTGTCCTCACTTGTTGAGAATAAGATAGGGAGCTATGGGTGGAACATTATCGAGTGAATTGCCGCAGTATGAGTCTCGATAGTTGCCAAGCACTGTTTAGTTTGGTAGTCCCATACCTTGATGGTTTTGTCATCAGACCCCGTTGCGAAATGAGGACGATCTCCCTTGTAAAAGTCAACCGCATTTACTGATCCCTTGTGACCTGATAGAGTTAGATTTGCCTTTCCTTCAGTTGTCAAATTCCAGATCTTCACAGTTTTATCCATTGATGCTGAAGCGAATTTGGAAGGGTCCTTAGGATTAAAGGCAAGCGCAAGGACAAAATGCTGATGTTAGCTGAGGGTTCTTTTCAGACTAAATCCACTTTCATAGTTCCATATTTTTATTTTTGCATCGTCAGAGCTGGTGATGATGTAGGGTTCTGATGGATGCACAATGATTGCTCGAATGAAATCGTTATGGGCCTCAAAAGCTTTTACCTTCTCCATTGTGTTGTAGTTGAATACTCGAACTTGGAAGTCGTCACTTCCTGCTAAGATCCAGTGTTTGCTGCAGAGAAATTTGACCGTTCTGATGGGGAAAGTCGAGGCCTCCAGTGTTCGGATACAGGTCTGTTTTAGAATGATTGTACATTATTCTGATAGTCGTGGAGAGCGATAGTACCAGAGTAAAGACCGAAGACAACCCAACTGTTGGTGTTATGGAAGTCGATGGCCTTGACTCTAGGGGAACGCTCAAGCATTTTTTTCTTGATTTCTAGTCTGAGCGACATCAATAATCAAATATGTAATTACACTTGGCATTCCATCAAAGATCACTATTATTACTATTACTAGCTGTTAGATGCAGGCAGGACTTTCCTACCTCCAAGAGCTCCTTTCATAGACCCACAGCCGACTCGGAGTGAAAGCCAATCCCACACCCCTCTACTCTCTCATCAGTCAGCTCATATCATCTCTGCGTGAATACGTTCAGTCAGATTGCAAAGGCAGCTGGGTGGACAATATGTTGAGAGACAGAAAGTCTACGCTCCAGCCACTCTTTCTGGGTACTTGCTTTGATAGGTAGAATCATGGATAGCTCACAGTATGACTAGTTTATAGTGTCAACTTTTAGCAGGTCTGTCCATCTCTGATGATCGTCGCAAACTCCAATTGTATCTTAGATTACGAAAGTACATCGTTCAGCTGCTCAGCAGTTAGAAATTGGACTAGCTGCTACTGAGACACGAAGATGCTATCAGTATTTTTGTATTCATAAAGCCATCATACACCGAATGTTTCCTCAGGTGGTCAGGAATGAAATATCGAGGGGTATCAAGCAAATGTTTATCAAGTTCAAAGTCGCAGATGCCAAGTAATACCAATTTTATCTAGAATTTACGCCTGTGTCTTCATCGAATACATTTTGTCTGTTTATGACAATATCGGTGAGGAAGAGCAGTCTCTCATGATGGGATAAACAAAAGCTACTTCACAAATACAAATATCAAATTTTTCCTCGATTCAAAATTTTACCTCTAATCTCAACAAAAATCAAGGAGTCAGATGCGTTGGAAGCTTCGGTAATGAGCTAGGATTCAATATAATCGAAGCTAAATTTTTACCTCAGTAAATGTCAATGAGAAAGGCCAATTTCAGTCAGGAGGGGAACGAAAGCTACTATTATAGCAACAGTATCAATTACAGTTAAGATTTGAGCAGAAAATATACTGCCGATTTATCTCAAGGTCACAGTAACTTCACATCCGAAAAGGAAAACATCAATTTGAATAAATCAGGTGGAGTCAAACTGTTTCAAAGCAAAAATAAAATTTTGATATAGGAATCAAAAAAGACATCACGCTTTACATCGTTGGCCCAGAATGAGAATAGGGTCCCTTGTGAGCTGTAGCAACTTGTAGCTAGAAACAAAGAATTCAAGGAAAGAATGTTATCAGGAGGGCAATCTGAGATGAGTCAGGAGTAGTCTTCAATCACCCACGCAATCAATATCATTCATAACACTGTTGTAAGGAACCACCACTACGGCACAAAGAGATACCTCAGTTGATTTTGTTAATAAGGTAAAATGATTTAAGGGCTTGTTCATTTATCCAAACTCAAACTTCTTCAGATTATTACTTTTTACTGAAGTAATAGCATTCAACCTATCAATAAATCAATTAGAGTAAGAGTATTCAAACTCCTTCTTGGCAAACTTAGTTTTGAAGCCAAGCTTTTAGGCCCTCTGAATAAAATAAGCTTCATCCATCTTGTACAATTATTCCTCTTCCAGTCTTTAGAAAAAATTCTGAAGGTCGTTCAGAAGGTGCTTATCGAGACCTTTGATATTGATGTACTCAGGAGCCAGAATATTCATATTTTTTGGGTTTCCCTTGATCAAGTACTTGAATAATTTTTGTATTCTTGATAGCTCACTAGTCTTTGTTGTTTTAGAGGCTTCTCTTTGCAGCTTCACATCTCCCTTGACGGGACTTTTACTTGATCTAAGTTCTAATTTTTTGAAAGTAGGTCCTTGGCTTGGTTTGAGAGGAGAAATAGATTTCCTTTGCATTGTTTTATTCAAGGTGCTTTGATTTACAGTGTTGGGATTATTTTCCTTGTGGTTCATTGTAGTTTTCTTGACCATAGGCTTGACAGTGAGAGGTTGATGTTTCTTTATTGGACTTACAGACTTTCTGCTTTATACTGGAGGAGTCATTGGAACTTTATTGTTTGTTTATTTGGGTTTATTCTTGGTAGTTGGCTGCTCTGGAAGTTATTGTTTGACTCTCTCCATGATAATGCCATGTACCTTTTGAGGCAGTTTGTATTCCAATATCAGCTCATCGATGAGGCTAGAGAGGTTATCGTTAGCTCTGATAGTCAGAACAGGGTTTCCGCTGCCAAGGCCAATATTGATGTTGACTGTTGCTAGTATAGATTCCATAACGAATATTTTATATTCTAGTGAATATCATGAAATAGTAGGTATAGACAAACTAATAAGATCAGTCGACTTCTTCCATCTTGTTGGAGCTCTCGGGAGCAGAGGCATTGGTGTCCTTCTCCAAAGAGGGCATCTCTTCCTCGATCTTGTCGTCGTCGATTGAAAGACCCAACTTGATCATGCGGTGGATTCTGGTAGCGAATGAAGAGGGTTCGTCAAGAGAGAATCCTGAGGCAAGGAGGGCAGTGTCGAACAAGAGCCAGATAAGATCTCTAACTGTCTTGTCGCTGCGGTCAGCATCGGACTTCTTCTTGAGTTCCACAACAATGGAGTGTTCGGGGTTGATTTCCATAGTTTTCTTGGAGACCATGTAGTTGGACATGGATGAATCTCTAGAATTAATATAAAATATACCTCAAAGCTTGAGCTTTCATGATTCTCTCCATGTTGGCTGACCATCCGTACTCACCGGTGACCAAGGCACAAGGAGACTCGCAAAGCCTCTGTCCGACTTGAACTTTCTCGACTTTGTCGCCAAGAACTTCCTTCATCAGCTTGCAGAGACCTTCAAGGGATGCTTTTTGTTCCTCGAATTTCTTCTTCTCGTCTTCGGTCTGATCAAGATCGATACCCTCCTTGGAGCAGTTTTTGAGCTTGTGACCATCGAAGTCCTTGAGTTGCTGAACTACATATTCGTCAATGGGGTCAACCATGTAGAGAACCTCGAGATCTTTTCTCTTGAGGGCCTCAACGAAGGGAGAGGCAGCAACAGCAGCTCTGGATTCACCAGTTATGATGTAGATGTCCTTCTGTCCTTCTTTCATGCGACCGACGTACTCCTTGAGACTGATCATGTCTTCTCCGGATTTGGAGGTATGATATCTGAGGAATTCAGCAAGTTTTTGCCTGTTGCTGGAGTCTTCGTGAATACCAAGCTTGAGATTCTTGCTGAATTGTTCGTAGAATTTCTTGAAGTCTTCAGCATTTTCGGATATCTCCTGGAAGAGCTCGAGGCACTTCTTGGTGATGTTCTTCTTGATGACCTTCAAGATTTTGTTGTGCTGGAGATACTCTCTAGAGATGTTGAGGGGGAGATCCTCGGAGTCAACAACACCTCTGATGAAGCCAAGATATTCAGGGATGAGGTCTTCGCAGTCGTCCATGATGAAGACTCTTCTGACGTAGAGTTTGATGTTGTTTTTCTTCTTCTTGGTTTCGAACATGTCGAAGGGAGCTCTCTTGGGGACAAAGATGATTGATTTGAACTCAAGACCTCCTTCAACGGAGAACTGCTTGACAGCAAGATGATCTTACCAATCGTTGGTGAGACTCTTGTAGAAGTTGGAGTATTCGTCCTTACCGATTTATTCGGCCTTCTTCATCCAGATGGGTTTATTCTTGTTGAGTTCTTCCATCTCGGTAGTGACTTATTTTATTTTTTTCTTCTTCTTTTCTTTTTCCTTCTTGTCTTCGGTGATTTCAACGTCTTCTTCTTTCTTCTTTTCCTCCTCGTCATCTTCATCGTCGGAGATCTCCTTTTCGGTGGTCTTCTCAACTTGAAGAGCAATGGGGAAAGAAATGAATTCGGAGTGCTTCTTGACAAGGTCCTTTAGCTTTCTTTCTTCCAAGAACTCAACATTGTCGGGCTTAATAGACAGGGTAATTTTAGATCCTCTGTTGAGAGTGGGTCCATCATCTTCAGTGACTGAGAAAGTTCCTCCAGCGGTTGACTCCCATTTCCATTGCTTTTCGTCTTCAGGAGATTTTGAGATAACTGTGACCTTATCGGCAACTAGGAAAGCGGAATAGAAGCCGACACCAAACTGACCGATCATGGAAATATCAGCACCTTGGGAGAGGGCTTCCATGAAGGCTTTGGTTCCTGACTTGGCAATAGTTCCCAAGTTGGTGATCAACTCCTGCTTGGTCATGCCGATACCGGTATCTCTGATGGTGAGAGTGTTCGTGGCTTTGTCGGGAATGATGTCGATCTTGAAGGAGGGCTCATCTCTGGTGATGTCGGGGTCAGTGAGGGAGCGATATCTGATCTTATCGAGAGCATCGGATGAGTTAGAGATAAGCTCTCTAAGGAAGATCTCCTTGTTGGTGTAGAAGGTGTTGATGATCAGGCCCATAAGCTGCTGAATGTCAGCGTTGAAGGCGAAGTGTTCTTCGTTTTGAGTTTCTGCCATGATGGATTTTTATTATGATTTAAAAAGAGTTGAAGTCAATATTTTAAGTACTCTATTGTTCTAGAACACTCCTTGGCCCGCCATTATATTAAACCCTTGAAAAAAAAAAAATATTCACGAGCACTCAACACACTGATGTTCTCATCTATTGATAGTCTTTTTATTATCTTATGGCCTCTTATCAATAAATAAAATATGTAAAGGCAGTAGTGAAGTAATAAAATCATGCAGCCAGCATCATCTCTTCTGCTGAGGTAGCCTTCAATATTTTAGAGGATTTAGGAGGCATTTCGAAATCATCGATCGAAAGAACGACGACAGGCTGAGATAGATACTCATAAGAAACTTAGAGATCCACTCTGTAGCAGTCTACCTGGAAACTACCCAACACATTTTATACAGCTTACCCATAGAGGAAATTTATGTATCTCAAAGTAACTCCAATGTTGTCCAGTTTGTGAACAACCAGGGTGTAAATGATGCAGGATAGGATGTCCTCTTTTTCGATTACAATTTGCTTAGAGCTTCCGTGTTGTTTGCTGAACTTGGCGATATTTGCCTCAATTTCCTAAAGCAAACAGCTTCTGTATTACTTGATTGTTTTGACCAAGGAAGAAGGATTATAGCAAGTTTCAAGTTTCCTGATCGTGTCACTTGTCTTTTAGAAAAGAGCTTCAGGACTGGAAAGATCAATCAGCTCAGGACGAGCATTCAGCTAAAGTAGATTGTAATTTTAAGAGAAAGAGGGACTGTCTTTGAAGAACTGAGGCTTGATGACTGTTTAGACGATATTCGGCCAGTCTTTTGACGAAGTGATGATGGTCACTGCAGTATAGTTGTAGAGTTTATCTTCCAGACGGAAATCTTCCTTATTAAGATGAGCGAGAGAAGTTTAGAAAATAAGGAAGGTCATTTGGGCAACAATAGTCCTCAACTGATTATAGAACATTTGAATATGTTGGATGCTTGAAAATCTTTCTGTTATAAAACAATGGTTTGCCAGTAATTGAAATCCGTGGAGAAAAGGGTTCTTTTTCCACTCAATCAGCATCTCCTTCTCTATTGATGAGTATGACTAGTTCAGTAAACTAGGTTCGAGGTATTTGAGTTTGTTGATGCGACTGGTGATCTGAAGTCGCAGATCCTTCCACCGGTCGTCTAGCCAAGTTTTCAAGAGATCACAAAGGTTTTGACAAATCTTACAGTTGCTCCCATTTAGCAAACCGAGAAGCTGGGATCTGATAAGCTCGGGTGTGAGTGAAACGGTATGTGTGTTTTTACTTCTGAAAGAGCTCATGATCTATGCATTGATGATTGGAGGTTCTTAGTTTTATTTGATGTTAGTCAGGGATCGGTATGAGGCAGGGAGCAAAGAACTGATTTTCTTCTAGGTCTTCACCAAGAATCTATTCTTATTTGACATTCGAATATTTATAATACTGTTAAGCTTGTAGGGAGAATTAATGCTACTTCCTTCTCAAAACAAACAAAATTATTGTTGAGGGGACTCCTCATTCCGAGCTGTATTAATCATAGGCCCCTTTGAAGTTTGTATTTCATATTCCAACTATGGAACACTACTTGACATCTTAATGGTGGCTTTAAGAAAAATAAAATGAATAGCTTGCAACTTATTTTACTCATAAGTTATTGTTAAATGATTGCAATATAGATGAAGACTTACAGAGAACAAATATGATATCGAATTATGAAGAAATAACTTACTTTTTAGTAGAATTGCATTCAGATTGGGAAATCCTTTTTAGAATAGGTTCTATATAATTCCAGTCAAAGAACATTACTGTTGTAGATGTTCATTATAGGAATAGCTAATAGTTTCCGAGTAAGGCTATCAGGCCAAGTATTTTAGATGGAGTAGCTATTATTCTGAAAAACTGACAGATTTTCCGCTGATTTATTTTTAACCCATTTAGCGAGCACGGAATAAGATTATGATAGAGAGTAACCTTTAACTCCAAACGCGTACCATACTCAACAGTAACCAGTTCAACTGTGTCCGTAAAATAGGCAAAGGAGGCTTCGGACATGTACTACTGGCCACCAAGGCCACCAACTCTTCAGTTTTTTACGCAATCAAGTGTCTCTCCAAGAAAAAGATGATCAAGGACCCACAGCTCAAAAAAAGTTTGATTCAGGAAATCAACACAATGGCTTCTGTTTAGCACCCGAACATTGTGAAGCTGTACAAGACTTTTTAAGGTAATTCATCATCTATACAGAGGGAGATTGGTACTTCCTGGTCATGGAGTATTGTGATATGGGAAATCTCTACTCTATTCAGAGCAAAACAAACAGTCGAGTCTTCGGAATCGATGAAGCAGTCAACATTTTTGGACAGCTTTTGAGAGGGGTTGAGATCATGCATCGCAACAAAATCGTCCACAGAGATCTAAAGCTCTAAAACATTTTTGTCAAAAGGACTGAAAAGAGTGGCTTAATATGTAAAATTGGAGATTTTGGTTTAGCGAGATTTGTTGAAATGTAGGCTAACTCAAACTGTGGAACTCAAAACTACATGGCTCCTGAAATTTTAAAGATGATTCCTTATGGACACGAGGTTGATGTCTGGTCACTCGGTGTTCTTCTCTTTTATATGCTATTCGGTGAATTTCCTTTCAAAGGTAGCTGTCCATTTATTCAGGAATCAATATACTTTAAGATATCGTTTCAAGGTGTAAGAACGGTTTTAAAGTCTCTGATCACGCTAAGGCCAAATGTGTATTCAGAAATAGAAAGGAAGAAGTTTTATTTAACGATCTTTTTATGAAAGTTTTCGAAATCGACAAATCGAAAAGAGCAACTATTCAGTCAATTAGATAGCACGGAGTTTTGAGAATTAAATCAGGTGAAGATGTATCAACAGAAGAGGATGATGGCTGCAACGAAAAGGGGATTTTAGTCGAAATGGAGGTCAATCAAATGAGATTCATTCAGAAGATAGCTCGATAAGTGGAAACAATAGGTTTTTTATCTCCATTCCTCCTCTTAGGTTTCAAATTCTACATTTCTAAAATGGTTCTCTGCATCTTGCATAAAGACTTGATTTTGAACTACAAAAAAGATAAGGATGGGCATCCTAAGCTGCTTAAAGTACTTTCCGAAATGGAAAATGACATTCAGGTTAAAATGGAAAGATTAATTTCTCAGATTAAAGAATGTAAAGAGAGATAGCCCATTCCACATTTTGATGATGGGGTTAACAGATAGTACCAAGAATTTTCAAAATTCAAAATAGGCTATCGGAACACGGTCGGCAGAGTCTACTAAGAAGTTCATCGGAAATATCCCGACAATACATACGAAAGAGCTTCTCTTAAGCTGAAAGTATTCCTTTGTCACATCATAAATCGAGTCTTTGCTGGAAACTTCAATCCCTCTCTGTTTCCTCATTTTGCAACCTGGATGAAGAAAGAAAAGAGCAAAGTATCTAAGGTCTACGACTTTAGGTTGCTTGAAGAATGGATGAAAAATGAGTCGATAGAGAACCTGAACAATTCTCAGGAACTCATTAATAAGGCGTTTTACAAGTGATATTCATTGTTTTAATATTTCTAAGTATTTAGACTGTGTTCAATCAATTCAATTCTACATACAATGCAACCAGGCATAATAACGAGTCATTATGAGGATAATTTGTATACATAAACAAGAGTATCATTTGTCGTCTTCAAGATCTTCTTCTTCGTAGTCTCCGATGTCTTCGCTTGCGTCGATTTCGTATAGTCCCAGGAAATGAGCAAAACTGTCTTCGACAACATCCTGGAGATCTTGGAATATTTTGACACACTTTTGAAGCTCCTTGGGGTTGTCAAGGACTGACCAGTTCAGGAAAATGTCGAAGAAAGAGTCAATTTTCTTTCCCTGCATAATCTTGCTATCTCCTGTGTTCTTGTTGTTGACCTTTTTCATCTCGTGAGTGAGCCAATTTCCTGCCTTTGGAGTCATGACATCTCCTTCAAGACTAATGGGTATTCCCCCTTCAGCTTTTAGTCGTCGGACTGCCGTGGTTTCTTGGAAATAGGGATTAGGCTTGAAGACAAACTTGAAAACCAATGATTCGGGCTCATTAGCATCATGGACTGGATGAATGTTGAGTAAGTATTCGAGGGCTCTCTAATCCTTTTCTGTCACGAAGGATTCCAATCTACTATTCTGAAGAGCACTACACCAGTAGTTTTCAATGACTTTGCCCTTCAACTGTCCAGCTTTCTCTCCGGATTTCAAAAATTGTGGGAGAAGAGCCACCTCTTCAGCAGTGGGAGTGCTTCCCTGTATAAGTTCGGCTGCCTGAGTTAAATATGGAGTACCCTATCAAGAAGAGGTTTGACTTTTTCTCGATACTTTCTGCTGACAAGTTCAAGTTGCATTTCCTGTTCGTGATCCAGATTGCTTCGTTGATCCTGGTAGCCTTTGAGTGCAAGGACGGGCACCCTTTAGGTAATGGGAAGGGCTTGGATGAGTTGCTCAATACCAACTTCTGGCTCCATGGATATGACTATATAATAAATGGCGCTAAGTTGAAATTTTACCAAGACATATAATCACTCTCCATATTTATTGGTTGCCAAGTAGTAAAGCATTCCCATCTTGCCACCTGCAATGTACTTGTTATTTATTGAAGAAGTGTCGCAGCAGTACAGTGCCTCATTTTCTGGCAGCCTGAGTTCAATGAACTAAGCATGGTCATCAAGACTAAACATCTTCATTTGCTGACCGCCTGCAGCCAGGACAGTACTTCGTGAGTTGGGACAAAAGTGGCAGCTGTTTAACGTTGTGTGAGCAAACTGAATTAGCATTGGATATACCTTTGGATTCTCGTCCCATTTGAAAGTATGAAGCTTGGATTTAGAACGGTAGTCCCATAGTTGAAGTTGATCAGTGATTCTGCTAGATCCAGTCAGAATATGATCGTCTCTGAAATCGATCGAATCCCCTGTTATTTTCGGACCCACAATTGTATATGTGACTTCTCCGACTCTTAAGTCCCAGACATGAACCTACTTAAGGTACGTTTTACATTCTGATCCCAGCCTCCGCTAACCAAAAGAGCAGGGTTGTCAGGTTTGAATTTGACAGAAAAGATGCGATTACTGTGTCCTGACTTGTAGCGAAGCTCTCCCTTGAGATTATGAGTGGTCTTTTTGGTTTCTTAGTCGTAAATCCTTATGATATTTTCAAGACCAGCTGTGGCAAAGTAGCGACCATCGTGAGCATAATCCAAGGCGAAAATTTGATTATTTGGCTAAACACCATGCCAGAGTTGTTTTCCGGTTTTGGCGAGGAACTGGAACAAATGCCCATTAGTGTTGGCAGCCAACACCACAGCACCCACTGATTATATTTTCTCTGAATTGGGACGCCACCTGAGGGTGTTCACTGGGGTATTGTTCTGAGACTCCTTGTCTTTGACGTTAGTATTGACCTCTGCAACCTTAGTGTTTTTGAGCAAATTATAGATCCGAACATATCCATCTCCAGTTCCGTATGCTACGAGTGAGTCTTAAGGTGCGAATTTGGCTATCATGATCTAGCTTTTTTCTTTGATGGTGTGTTTGACTGCTAGCTTTTGCTTGAGAGACACCTTTTCGATGATTCTATTTAATGCAACTAATACTCGGCTTATGTTTGACTTTTCTCCATCGTCTAAATACAGTAAGTCAATTATAAGGCTCACTAGATCGCAAACAATTAAATATAAAAAAATAGAATCAGTTGAAGTAAGTCTGTTCAGTCCTCGAGGCCCACCCTTCAGTCATAATGTTGATTTTACGAGTGAGACAGTCGAACTGCCTTTGATTCTTGTTCTTAAGGGTCTGACATTTGTTTTAGCAGGCAGTGAGGTCTCTGAGGATATCTTGGAGCTGTCGCTGGGGTGCAGGGAAGTTGGTTTTAGTGTTCATTATGATTAAAATATATTTGATAGTAATCGAAGCATGTGGAGTTTATAGTAAAAGCAAAAGTATTTGAGGGAAAACCTGGAAGAAGACCAATTTGAGTAATTTTTCGAGTACATCCAGGATGAAGTTGGCAACTTCAATATTTAACAGTGGACTAATGCCTATGTCATGGAGGTAAGGAGGATATTATACAGCTTGTCGATCAGTTCAACAACAAAAAAAGATAACAAAATAAGGATCTATAAACATCCTTCTATCATTACCAAGCAGAATAAACAGTAGATGCTGTGGGAACCATGATCCTCAATTTGGCTGACAACATCAAAGAGGAATAGCATAAGGTTCAACCATCAATGAAAAAGCATGAGACTTAAGTACCGAAGTTTACAAAGCATAAAGTTCCACAGCATCAAGTATAAACTGTCAGATCACCCTAGCCTGCTACTATTGTCAAGAATAATCCTGCCACAAAGAAGACTACTGAACCAAGTAAGACGCTACCCACACAAAAACAGTCTGAACATGCTAAACTTGTTTCTCAACCTCAAAAGGAACAGTCTGCTTTTGATTTCATTGACTCAGTCTTCAAAAAGCCTAATAACAAAAACTCGTCTTCAGATCATATGCAATTCAAAACGTACTCTCCGGTTATCGAAAAAAATGAAAAAGTCGAGAGTCCAAATGCAAATCAATTTGCAACAAATCAATTTTGGGACTTTGGAACTACATCCAACAAAGGTCATAAAACAAGCAAACCCAGCGTGGATTTTTCATAATTTGATTTTTGGTCTCAGCCTTCTTCAAGTCCATAGAATTCTAAGAATATTCAACTCAATGCTCTTTCAGACAAGGGATTCATTGATTTTTTGAAATAAGATGAAAAGCCGAAGCAAAAACAAGCCCCAACAACAGTTACACTTTCTTTTGATGATCTTTTGATGAGCTGTGAAACTACTAAAGGACCTTCACCTTACAAAAAGAAAAATGCTGTCTAAGAGGTGGAAGGCCATGCTGACAGAGTCATCTAGGTAAAGTCAGCATCCTCATCAACTGTTTCGAAACCTGCCCAGGATAAGCCAAAAAAGAAGGCTGCAAAAATTCTGTATGATGGTGAAGTCATAATAAGGAATGATTTCTAACAATCATTAAAATGTTTTCCTTCAGCTGAAAGAACAAAGCTTAAGGATCCAAATTTAAGAGTGACTATCTAAGGTCATGAAATTGTGCAAAGAACTTTCTTGATGCCCGATTATGCGATGTATATGGTCAAAGTTCATCCCTTGGAGATCACTTGTAAGCGAAATTACCAAGATTTCTAAAAGCTCAAAATGACCTTGAAAAGATTGTTTCCAGGAATCAAACTATCATTTTTAGACAGCAATAGCTGGTTCTCTGGGACTAACTAGTAATTCATCAAAAATCAAAAAATCATGCTCTAATTTTTCCTCAATGATCTGCTCAAAAATCCAGAAATTAGGAACTCAAAAATTATTGAAGACTTCTTGACTTTACCTGATCATAAAAAAATTAAGAGAAAGCTTGAAGAATGGGATAATCTTGAGGCTCCAAATTGCATAGAAGAGCTTTGCCTTGTGGGTGGCCGTGTTTCGGTCAACCTTTCAGAGCAACAAAGAATTTACCATGAAAACTTTAAAAGATACCATAGTCGTATGAATTAATTTATCTAAAGACAGCAAAAGTTGACTCACACGCTTCATGATCAACTAAGATATGTTAATGCCACAGAAACAGCTTTGATAGACTCTGCGAAAGATATGATTAAGGATACACTGTAGTTCAACGAAAGAGTCTATGATCTTGAGCTGGAAAGGATTTTGTAGACTCTCAAATCTTTGAGAAATGGATACGTTCAACAGAATAAAGGAACAAAACACAGACTTTAACTTATAAGTCAAACTGTAGAGCCTTTCATAAAATACGAAAAGGATAATATGGCTGAACTTGATGAGCTCATCAGCACACAACAGTCGTTCTTTAAGACTTATCTTAAAAGATAAGCTCATGAATCAATTTAAAAGGACCTGCCTTACACAAGCGATAAAATTAAAACATATAAAACAGGGGTCCTTCAGGAGAGTAAGCATCTTCTTGTTCTAAAGTATCAGACTGGCTACCTTGGGAATCAACTTTGTCTGGAAGGGAATAGAGTTGTTGAAAGTTTTGCCGATAAAGTCAAAGCTTTATTGCAAGTATGTGCTCAAAAGCATCGCTTTAATCATACTCAAGCTTTGGAGTTTTGGAGCTAGGAAGTATATATGAAGAATGGAGTCAAAGCCTAGAAAATGTGATTTACTTTATGTACATGACGCTGAATTATTTTAATAATACTAGCACTATCTGTCCTTGGCGGAAGAGTAAAATAGATTGAGCCACTGAGCTGGAGGAGAAAAGGCAGCGGGTGGGGACTGAATATTAGAGATTTTTACATTAATAATTTATGAGACCTCGTCCGAATAACTACAATAAAGCTATAAGTCGAACCAAGTCTCCCATTCTCCTTAGCTCACTCAACTCACCAATAGATCCTAAACCTTAAGATAGACCCTTTGTAGCCCAGCGACATTAGACTATTAAGATGGGCAGCGGTGATGTACGCCTGAGGGCAGGCTCACCTGAAGTTGCCAGGGGTTGTAAAAAGCAGACATATAAGATAGCCTTAACAAAGGAAGAGAAAATTATTAACAAGCATGATGATGGCAAGATGAAAGAGATGGGGTAAAATATGCGATCAGGAAAGGATGAAGACGACAAAACGACTGAGCAAAGCTCTTCCCAACATTTATAATATGTCACTGGATAGTATCAACTCGACAGCTACGATTTATTTTCCCGAAGGAAGAATGTCAAATTCCAATAGAAGATATAAAATCTATAGGCCTATAACAAAAGAGGAAATAGTCGCGGAAGCAGCCGAAATAGCTCTATCTTGAAAAATAGTAGCCGTATGCTCGATAGAAGCCTTATATCGGTAACTAACACTTAACACAGAGTTAAAAATCAGTGTCCGTTCAAAACTCATATACAGCTGTCAAGAAGTGTAAAATAGGTCTGGTATCTACTCAAGACAACGCTAACATCATGGTTAAAAAAAAATATGATTCGATCATGCAACAATTAAAAAGTAGTAAAGAGAAGGGGAGGCAAAAGTATATAGATGATTTATTCCCTCCGGTAGAGGCTTCAATTTTTTCTACTTCTGTACACCGCAAAGGACACATCAACAGAACTAAAGATGAGATTGTATGGATGAGGCTCAGCTAAATATTTCGTTCTTCTACTCTTATTTTCTCAAGGAAGAAATAGGCTAAGGAGATAACAGTTTGGAAAGGTGAGAAGGGCTACGCCTAGAATTACTTAGTAACAAGCATGAATGCAATTAAAGGTTGTTCTTAGTTATTGGAGTTCATGTTTGAAAGTGAACAAAGCAATTCTTATGGAGTGTATCTCATTAAAATATATCAATAGAACGCCTGGAAGTATGTGATTGTTGATGATCTGATTCCCTGTGTTCGCAAAAAAGGAAAAGGCAGGTATGAAGATATCTATCAACCTGTATTTCTCAATGTTATGTCGAAAGAAGGAGAAGCTCCCCTTTTGTGGCCCTTTCTTCTGGAAAAAGCATATGCAAACTATTACTCTTCTTATGAAAATTTATGCCATGGAAATTCAATTGACTTTGTCTCATAGTTGTCTGGAGTTCCATATAAAGAAATACAACTTGTGAACAAAAAAATTGAAAAATAGCAATTTGAAAAGAATTTAAATGTAGTTGGAAGGGCTTTTTCTCAATAGGGAGTCATTGCTTTAGGCTGGAGTTAATAAAAGGCCATTTATTATCCTCTTTTCCCTTGGAAAGACATATACACTGGAGAAAATATTCAACTAGGACTCAGTGATCCAAACAATAACTTCAGGGCCGAGAGAGTTGCTCTTGCCGGCTTGCCGAAGCATTTGTCAACAGTGTTCATTTATCATTTCAGAGAGTACCAAAACACAATTACTTGTCCCGTTTATCCTCCAAAAATAATCAAGGAACAGAGGCAGAAGAAAGAACATAAATCTATATATATATAAATTCCAACAAATGATACCACATCTTTACGAGCTTTTACTCTTCTCAAAAAGACAAAATGCTGTATCGACGTCAGGCAGAAAGAGAACAGGTTTTACTGGCAATGTGGCATCACCGAGTACACTTGGGTCAGGTGCCTTCTGCTTCAGAAATAGTACGATGGGCAGTACAGGTGGATAGACGGTAAATATACAAACCAGAAGCACATAATATTCGAACATAACTTGGATGCTGGAGAATACATTCTGGTGATTATGGTGGAGTGGAGAGAACGTCACAACAAAGAAATAACGATTGTTTTGTACTCTGATTGTGGCTTTTTGAAATTTGAGAGAAGAAGTCATGTGCGAGATTAAAGGGTAATCGAGCTCTCCTGCATGGATTTGGCTCAAAGAAAAGGCAAACTCAACCAGATTAACAAGTCCATATGTGGCTACACTTACCTTTGCGAAGATACTGGCCTGGTCATTGAAAACATTGTCAATGAAAGGACAAAAGGATAAATAACCATCATGAGGTCTATCAATGGGCTCAAATCAAAAGTGGAAATTCTACCGATCAACAAAGACTTTGAAGTCGATGCACCCCAGGAGTACGGAGCCATTGAGCAGACTGAAGGGAAGAAGGTTATAAGCCAGTCAGTGGAGATTGATATTAAGAAAGGAGAAAGCTTCACTGTTGTTCTGAGAATGAGAGGAGGCCTGGACCGTAAATTTTTCCGTGTGTTCAACTTTGGATGAATGATTGTGATATTAATAGAGATGAAGATGTGGTGTGGTTGTTTCATTAGTCGTGTTATATATTGTTTAATGGATAAAATAGTTGCGAAGGACTACAAGTTAGCTAAGAAACTCGGCAGTGGGGCCTTCGGATAGGTTTTCATGGCTCTCAACGTCAAAAATCATACATAATATGCTGTCAAACTTGAAAAAGCCTCCAGCAAAAGTCCCCAGCTCTTCTATGAGGCTAAAATTCTAGGGACTCTCCAATCCGACGACGGCACTACGGATTATGGACTCCCCAACGTATATTACATGGGTAGTGAGGGCGACTACAATGTGATGGTAATGGATCTGTGTGGAAAGTCATTGGAAGATTTATTCAACCTAACTGGAAAAAAATTCGATCTCAAGACAACCCTGATGGTTGGCTATCAGATGCTTGAAAGAATTGAGTACGTTCACAACAAGACCTTTATTCATCGGGATATAAAACCTGACAACTTCGTGGTCGGATATGGGAAGAAGTCAAGCAAAATTTACATGATCGATTTCGGTCTGGCCAAGAAGTACACTCGCTAAAATACCCACATTCCCTACAAGGATAATAAAAATCTCACAGGAACAGCCAGGTTTGCTTCTCTAAACACCCACCTGGGAATTTAACAGGGACGTCGAGATGATATTGAGGGAATTGCTAATGTGCTGCTCTACTTTATCAAGGGAGCAGTTCCCTGGCAAAACCTCAAGGCAAACACCAAGAAGGAAAAATACGAAAAAATAATGGAGAAAAAACTATCCATCCCTCTTGAACGTCTCTGTGAAAATTTGATTGATGAGTTCCGGCAGTTATTCCAGTATAGTCGAACTCTCGAATTCGAGGAAAAGCCTGACTACCCTATGTTGAAAAACCTGTTTAAGGATGCATTAAAGAGGGAAGGCTTCGATTTCGACTACAATTATTGCTGGAATAATTGGACCAACCGTTGATAAAAAATCCATATTTTACTACTCCTTGTATACTATTTTAGCAATGGACATCGAACACTCAGTCGAAAAAAAGAGAAGCGGCATCGATCTGGAAGACTCTCCCTTTGGACCTAGACTCATCAAATTCGAAACGGGATAACCAAGTCTTTCCTATATTTCAATGGAACTGTTCCACAATCACTCTGCCAAGAAAGAAGAACCTGAAGAAATGGAGTCAGAAGACCCAAGGGTGGAATAAAGTGGTTTGATCGAATTGAACTGGAATTTGGGAGAAGTGATAGCAGAATTGGAGGAATTGCTGGAGGAACTGAGGAGTGGTCAGGATGCTAGTCTGTGATAATTTACTCTTGTATACAATCAGATTTTTAGCAATCAACATTTTATCACTGACTTATTCTCTCTCATTCCCATTATGTTCGTCTCCGCGTCCACCCATATCATCATCATTTCACTGCACAAACGAGTTTCATTCTTACAGCATTGTTGTAATCGAGAACCTTGCTGCTGATTCTTTGTGGCAAAATAACGCTGAATTTATTCGTACATCTCGAAGTTGTAGATACCATAAATGTCTCTGACCTTTTACACTCTTTTATTTTCCTTAGGCAGCATCGCAGCCATTGATTACCGACGGTTTGATCTATCAACCTTGTGGTCCAATTACCATTTGTCAACATTTCCTTCTGCATATAGCTTTTATTTTTTCTTGAGCAAATGGTTTTTGCTACTCTGAAATTTATCTTGAATGTTTGAAAGAACTTCGAAATTGTCAATAAGGTTCAGCATGTAGAGACTATCGTATTTGATCGATGAATAGAATTCAGTCCTGAATATCAAAGCTTGATTTAACAGTTGTTCCCTTGATAACAATATTCTTACGCTAATCTTCCGACAGCCTAACTGAGAATCGTCATAAAATTATTTGGACAGTAACTGATCTCATGATCTTTTCTGAACTTTCTTTCAATCCGATCCATAACCTCACATTTACTTCCAAGATCTTTTAGGACAGCTCCACAGCCTTCAAGTTGAGTTGCAGCAGCTTTAAAATCTTTATAAAAGCTTTATAATGTTCCAATTACCTTTTAACCATCGGCTGGACATGTTCAAAATGCCTCTGAGCTCCCACCAAGAAGGTGTTGATCTTGTGATCTGCTGCAGATACCACTGTTCCTTTTGTAGTTTTAATATCTTTCAGAGGAATTAATTTATTTGTTGCCTTGTAGTTGGCCTTGAATTTTTCAAAAGAAGCCTTGTCTGTAAGTAAAAGGAACTGCTCCACTAACGGTTAGGCTCTGATTTCAGGAATTTACAACAGCTTATTCAAGAACATCTCGAGAATCATCAGTCTCTTCCTTAAATGCTTGTCATCATATCGCCGGAATTGACCCTTTTTAGCAATGGGAGGAATGGGAATTCCGGGATGTAGCCATTCTAATGTAGCTTTTAGCCATTCAAAATCTGAGTACCTTCTCTCAACAGTTTTTCCGAGAACAGATGTCTGGATAAAGTAGCTGACATAGGATTGTTCAAAGAGTCCTCCTTCTTTCTTTTCAAACTTGGTGACTAAGACATTGACATTTTTTGCATTGAGTAGAGAGCTGGGGGTTAGAGTATTGCACTTGATGACACAGTTGAAGGCGTCACTTGTACTCTATCCATCTGAGCGAGAATTGTTTTATTGATATTTGCTTTTGTTGACAGACTACTCTGTTTAAAGGTACTCATCTATGACTGTTCTTCTTCTTTCGACCTCGACATTCTTTCTCTCACCTTACTTTTCTTCCTTGCTGCACATCTTCTGATATTGGTTGACAATTTTTTGGAGCTCTTCGAAAGACCAATTGTGGAGATCATCACCTCCTTCTTTTGCTTGGAGGATGTATTATTGGAACTGCTCGGGATCGTAGTTTTTCTGAATGATCTCCTGAAAGAGGAATTGCTGTTTGTCTTTTTAGTTATCCATTGATATGATTTGTGTTAGATTATATATCAACTAAAAGCACCAATACTATGCTTTTTATCGAAGCCTCTCTGACAATCAGGACATTTCTCGACCTCCTTGTAGCAAAACTTACAAAGCGACTGGCATCCGCAAGAAAGCAGCAGCAAATGATCTTGCTTTCTACATTTTTTGCACTGTATCTTCAAAGAGTCAAGCATGTTGTCAATGTATGTTATCTTCAACGCAGCTTAAGGATCTTTTAGACCTTCTACCTTACATAATTT
>Ga0100380_10001651_pt1 | contig 24235 bp, 28 predicted proteins | sample CryGeymeta201504_FD_80417 | JGI IMG/M metagenome (GOLD analysis project Ga0100380, IMG submission 80417) | Groundwater microbial communities from Crystal Geyser aquifers in Utah, USA - Crystal Geyser metaG 2015-04 | ecosystem: Environmental > Aquatic > Deep subsurface > Groundwater | place... | reverse complement strand
TTTGGGTTGTTAAAAAGATTAGATGAAATGTTATCTCAATTAAACCTTACTCGCCTCCCACATAAATCGCCAAACCATTTTTAGCGTTGTGGCAATCGCGGAATTTTTTATTTCAACGGCGTATTCTTCGTGTTGCGTGCAGGAAATAAAAGCAACCGTATCGTCGTATAAAAGCACTTCGGCTGGAAAATTATACAGATCGGCATTCACCAGTCTGCTCTCGCGAAAATTCCGGTTATCTTTTGCTCGAAACTTTTTTCCGGCCACATTATCCGGCACAAGAAGCTGTCCAAACACGTTTCGTTTCTTCCGTTCATTCTTAAATTCTTCATCCCAAAATGTTTCGAGGACAGTCGTTTTTGAAAGTAAACTCTCAACGCCAACAAACGCATAAAGCTTTTGCTCTTTTGAATGGGTGGCGCCAAGATAAACCTGTTTAATCCCTGCCAATCCTTCGTGGAGCGTTACGGACGGCTTTGTTGAACCTTGTGCGACCAATGTTTTGAGATCGGGTAAAAGCTTTTCGAATTTTTTCAATTTTTGTGTGAGGAGAGCCTGCAGTGCTTCGGGTTCACGCGCGACAAAGCGTACTTTTTTCCCACGCACGCTTTTATAAACAAGACCTAACTCAATGAGCGAATCGACGACTTCATAAAGCATGGAGCGATTAATACCCGAATTTTTGGATATTTCAAGAATACTCGCCGACCCCATTTGGAGCAGGGCAAGGTATGTTTTGCTTTGATTTGCGTCTAGCCCGAAAGGCGAAAGATCAGTTTGTTTCATAATGTTGTTGCTAATTAACAACAAAAATATAGCATATTTATCACTATTTCGTCAATATTTAGGCATTTTGCATATTTTGTAATAAAACATCTGTATGTAACTAGTGACAAAAGTACTAATTTCTGATATCCTGCAATGTTCAAAGTCGGAACAGGTCCGATGGAGAATGAGTTCCAAAAAAGGACACGACCATGAAGATCCTCGTCATTGACGACAATCCCATCCACCAGGACGCCGCCCGGAGGCAGCTCGGTGGGGAGCACAGCCTGGTAACCACCGATAGCTACGGCGAGGGGCAAACGATCCTTCGTGGTAAAGGAGACTTCCCTGAAGGATTCTTCGATGTCGTCCTCGTCGACCTGCTGATGCCGGCATACGGATATCCGCTTGCCGATGAGGGCTTGAAGTTCGCGGGAAAGGAGATGCCGGTCGGCATCTTCCTCGCGCTTCTCGCGGCGAAGAAGGGTGCGAAGTACGTCGCGGTCCTCACGGACAGTGACCACCACTCTCACCCCGCCTCGGCCTGCTTCGACGCTTTCAACGAGTCCGAGAGCAAGCCGACGCCTCTCTTGGTTGAGAACGCGCGGGTGCTCCTGTGCAACAGCCGGTACTTGGTACAGCTCGATCGTACCGCGCTCACTCCCGAGGAGTGTGCGGTCGCTGAGGACTGGAATGCACCGCGGGAGAAGCGCGAAGAGCTCGACGGCAGATGTCCGCGCATCAAGCGCTGGGATCGGTTGCTCAAGTATCTCCTCTCTCCCTCGGACAACATCTAGTAGCACGCGAGTCGCGTCCGACCGATCCTCGTAACGATCGGTCAACCTCGGCGCAAGCGATTAGGAACCCCCTTTCGCTTGCGCCCTCTGCCAGAGTTGTTGAGCAATCAACACCTGTGGCAGGGCAAAAGGACAAACCGCAATCCCGCGGAGTTCAAACAAGCCCGAAAGGAGAAACGAGAATGAAGAATCATTTTACGATCAAATTTCCTATCAACGTGATCGTGGATGGCGCGATTCGTCTTCGAACGATGTCCTCTGTCGAGATGGTGCAGGACGACGATGGAGAGTGGAAGTTTCGAGAGCTTCCTTTGAAGATGGAGTAGATGCTTGCGGTGTCAGTATCGAGGTGGACGATCAGCGGCTGGGGCACTACCTGGATCTCCGAGAACCGGAAAGCTTCGTGGATTCCCTGACCAGTGATCAGATCCACGAGATTCTGGAGCGCTTCGTTCGAGGCTAACCAACTCCCCGCCCGAGGGTACATAAATATCGGGCGCTTTCTTGATGTGACCACGCGCTGTGATCACATCAAATAAGACACACAGACAAACAAGAGGAAGAAATCATGAAGTACGCCTTTGTTCGGTTCAATGAAATCCATGAAGAACCGCACCGTGTGAGTACCGGTGTCCTCCTCGTGAGCGGCGTGCAGGCCGAGAGCCCCGAAGCATTCGTCACGGAGTGGCAGGAGGGTAACGGGGTTACAGTGAAGACCCTCGACTGGTGCGAGGTGCCGGAGAACTGGGACAATGTTTCCTCAGGTGGAGTGGTGAACGATACCCTCGAGGCCATTCTCGCGCTCGATGCCCTCGGCGAAACCCCGGTGGTCTCCGACCTGCTCGCCACCATCTTCGCAGAAGGCTACAAGCTCGGCCAGAAGAAGGGGAGTGATCTCGCGACCGCACTTCGAGCACTTCTCGAGAGCTGACCCCTCGTCGCCCTCGGAGCCGCTTGCTTCGGTGGGCAGATCGCCCTGTACCCAACGTGGTGCAGGGTTCTTCTTTTTTACCTGTTGTTGAAGAAATATTTCAGCTCTCTAACCGGCAATTAAAAAAACAACCCCCGAAAACAGCAACGAATTGCAATCAACGGGGGCGGGGAGAAGAACAGCAGAACTATTTGGCCGCTTGAGTAACCTCTGCCGACTTTTTCGAGAGAACAAACGGCTCGGCCGGTTCGCGAACATCTTCGAAGGTGAACCTGAACCTGAACTCCTTCATTTCTTTGCTCGAAGACGACAACCCCGCGCAAGCTCGAACATATCCCTCATCGAGACGAAGGCCTCGAGACGAGGAAAAAGCGTCCGGTGCATCACGAACACGCCAAGCTTGCCGGCGATGGACGATTTCTTTTTCTTGAAGATCACGGAAAGCGGTCAGAACCGCGGCCGCGATCACAACCGCCTGCGAAGACTCTGGTGCCGGGATTTGGCCGTCATAGCTCCCAAGGCCGGAATAGCTGTAAGAGCCGTCCAATCGAACAATCAAAGTAATCATCGTGCCCTCCAATTTTTTGCGTTCCTTGATTTGGTTAGTAAGAGACCACTCCCTTCGGTGATACAACTTTTTGTCGATCGTAAAAAAGTTGCACAAAAGGAGTTCGTCAAACACTAACCAAGATTCTGCCAAAGCGCTTCAAATATCATCTGTTGGGTTGATGCAATCGCCTGGTCATCAATCACCACGCAAAATAATCTTTCTTTTTCATCAGCTGCCACATAAGCGGTTTTGTTGCCATAGATGAAAATGTAGGTTGGCGCTCCGCCCTTGGCTTTGGAAAGCCAACGACGCTCATCAAGTCCGACAGTTTTTCCACCTTCATCAACCGATACCGCTTTGACGCGAACTTTAACCGCCTTGCGCCTGGCGTTGTACTTTGGCCAAGCCGCCAAAATCAAATCACGAATGCCGGAGCTGGAATACACTCGATAGGTTTTTGTTTTTGTCCTGCTAGTAGTTGAAAGAACATCTTTTAAAACATCTTTTACTCCTGCGTCGCCTTCAAAGTATCTAACAGCTGGCCGATGGCCGGCTTCGCCAATGATATTTTGGAGCTCAGGCAAAAGATCGTCGAGCGTTTGTCGCGCCTCCTGGAGAGCTACCTCGCGCCTGGTCGCAAGTCCCCGCAGTTTTTGCGGATCTTCGGCTACAAAGTAGCGGTGCGATTTGGCATCAACATAGCTAACCAGGACAGCGCTCTTGAGACGCTTCAGCGAGTCATAAGCCGTAGCGCGGCTTAAGCTACACTCGGTTGCTATTTTACGCAAGGGAGCAGAGCCAAGCCGGAGCAGAGCTACATAGACTTCCAGGTCTTTTGATTTAAGACCAAGAAGCTCAAGCGTCTCTGCATCTAGAATAATTTTTCGCTTCATATACGGCAATTTATTTTAAACAATTTTGTTGATAAGTAAATATTAGCACGAAAGTAAGCGTCTATTCAATGGTCAATTTTTGTCCGAATCGAGCCGACAATTTGTCCTAAACTTATCGCCACCGAGTTACAGCCAAAGCCATAATACGATATTTAGGCTGGTGGTAACTCGGTGGCTATACGAAAAGATCAGAGATCGAGGACGAAGTGACGATCAGATCCTTCAACAAGCTTGAAACCCATGCGCTTGTAAAGAGCGCGAGCCGCTTCTCGAGCAGGCTCGGAAGTCAGCTCCAGACGATCGACTTTGATGCTTTCTGCATCCTTGAGCAAAACTCCCATGAGATACTTGCCCATTCCACGACCACGCCAGTCGCTACGAACCAGAACGTATTCGATCGTACCGACGTAGCGACGCAGGGTCTGCCTGCAGGCGATCATACCCGAGGCAATGATGTCCCAGTCATCCTCGTCAGTGGTGATCAGAACGATCGTCGTCATGCCGGCGTAATAGCGAACCGACCCTTCAGGATCGATCGCCTTGATCGCGCCGTGATCGAACACGCGATTCATCGAATTCTGGTCGAGCTCCGGCAAATCGCCGGTACGAAGCAGGTCGCCACCGTGCTGATTGTAAAAAGCACGGATCTTATCATAGTCTTCCCTCACAGGATTCATGCAACGCAGCTGCATTTATACACCTCTTTCTAAGATGAGCTTTATCAGCTCCTCGAATGAACCTATGATCGGCCACCCATTGGACGATCCCGTAGCTAGCTGACTGTCACAGCGATTGATCTGAACACCATTAACCCATGGCGCCATTTCTTTGACTTGTGACAGCCAGTTTTCATCGTCGTCAATGAAGTACACTACTTGATCAGACGATGTTTCGCGCACAAAAATCTCTCCTTTACTCTGACCTTTGTGCGCGAAAAACGTCTTTTCAAAAAATGGATGAAGCAAGTGCAGCTTTTGCCATTTTGCTTTTTGAAACTCTTCGTCACCAAACGTTAAAAGATACAAACAAAAACCAAGATTTTGTATTCTTTTAAGAATAGGCTCCACATCTGAAAATATATATTTGCTGAAATCAGCAAAATATTTTTCTGCTTCTTTTTCACCCATTCTTGCTGTATTGACTGACTCGCCTAAAAAAATCAAATGATTCTTTATTGAATATCCACTACGTCTTAAAATATTATAGGAAGACACTACCCCCTCCATTTTGTGACCCCGACGCGCAATCCAAATAAGTAAATCCTGAATATATTTATTCGTATCTATCTGCGTTCCATCCATATCGATAAATATTTTGAAGCTATTTTCTTCTCGATTTCTCATATCGAAATAAATCTACAATCAAACCAAATATCTGCCAACAAATTTCGTCATTTTTAATCGATAACTAAAAAATCCCCGAACATTGGGAAAATTTTCTTGTACTTCATTTAAACGAATTCGGCCGACAATAATTCTAAAAAGACTTCGTCCGCCCCAGGAGTTCCCGGGGCGGACGCAAGACGATTTGTCACTTGGACTGACGCTTTTCGTTCGACACAGAGCGAGAAGTACGGTCGAGTACGAAACATCCGCCCTCCAGCGGAGAAGTGTCTTCAACCCAGAGAGTCGGACCGAGCTGAGGGGTTTCGGGTTCAACTCGACGGACAGGCTGTGCTCTACGATCGGGTTGACGAGATTCGGACATGCTTGTCTCCTCTCAGAACCACGTTGGTTAAGTCGTAGTTCAATCAAAGAGATAAACAAAAGCGCCGTCCGATTTTAATCGGACGGCGCTTTTGTAATCTTCTTTATATCAAAGCATCACCATCCGAATGGCTAAAGAAGAAGAAAAAGGATGCTGTGCTTAAATATCTCATAACTGAAAAAATAATTGCTAATCCTACTTAACCGTCAAATAACTCTGTGAGTTAATTTAAACCCTGGTAATGATCATCGAGCGCTGAGTCTTCTGCCACCTTCATTCGTCTGGCTGTTTCAACTATCGCCTGGATACGCGAATCGATTTCCAAATTAACACTATCGCCTTTTTTCTTTAAACCAAATGTCGTCCGCCTCATTGTTTCCGGAATCAAATGAACTTTAAAAGTTGATGTCAAATCGTCCGCGTCAACAATCGTCAGACTGCAGCCATCAAGTGCGATAAATCCTTTTTCAAAAATATAAGCTGTCAAAGCCGGATCATGTTTGAATGTCATCACAGTCACATCGCCGCGAATTTCAATCTCAATGATTTCCGCCGAATCAATTACATGACCGGAGAGAATATGACCGCCAACATCGTCCCCTGCTTTAAATGAAGGCTCAATGTTTATCTTGTCACCAGGATACAATGAATCTAGCGTTGTTTTAATCAGAGACTCTTCCATCACATCAAAGGTAAGTACAGTGCCTTTACGCTCGGCAACGCTTAAACAAACTCCAGAAATAGATACGCTAGCCCCAATTTTTGATCTATGAAAAAATCCACCGGCAAAATTATGAGCATCAATTTCAAAAGTAATGAGACGATCTCTTTCTCGTCTTGAAATCACATCTCCCATTCCGCGCACAATTCCAGTAAACATATTAGCTTTCAATATTTTGATACTCGTCTGGCAACCCCTCACCTGGATCAACTACTATTTCCAAATCAACTAATTTTTGAATTATCTCCAGCAAAATTGGATACTTCTCTCCCATGTAATGCCCCTCACCATCACGATCAACCAAAGTTGCCTGCAAAACATCAGCGTACTTTTTGGCGTGGTCTGCTGGAATTTTGTCATCGTCTTTGGAATGAACCACTACAAATTTACTAGCCTTCCACATCAACACATCAAAATCGAGTTCTGAAAGAAAGAATCCACGGAACTGTTCGCTTTTTATCATCCAAGGCGGAGCAACCAAGATGCAAGCTTTTGGAGTTGAATAGGCTTCGGCCGCTTCCAAAAATCGCAAAGCCGCGGCCGCGCCAATGCTGTGACCAAGGATTATAGTCTCATCGTCAATCGCTCCAACCTCTTCAACCAAAAATTTAGTCCATTCTTCGGCATCAGGCTCGGCCGGATTTGGCAGAGCCGGAACAATAACATCGTGACCCTTTTTGCGAAGCTCATCTTTTAGCCAAGGAAAGAAGTTTGATTCCGGGCTGGCTTCAAAGCCGTGTATTAAAATAATTTTCATAATGATTTAAGTATATCATCAGCTTATTGTTAGTTAGACACAATGTCAATGATTATTGACAAAAATGGCAAAATTTGATTTAATACTGCGTCGCGCAAATGAATCGCGTTGATATTGCGCCAAAAGCGCAGGGAGCTGAAAATGCTGAAGCTGGAAGCCCGGCCCTGGTGGCCGGACTGTGTGGCCCTCAAGGACGCTCTGTCTTTGAGGGAGCTGAGTGTGCGCTTCGGTGCTACTCCAGCGACGATCGCAGGCGCGTTCAAGCGCCGTAACATCGAGCGCATCCCGATGCCGCCCGGAGCACGCGAGCATCGCTCGCCCGAACGCAAGGCGGCAGCGGCGACGGCCCTGGGGTCGCTCGAAGCGACCGCCGCGCCAGCAGAGCTTGCCAGCAAACCGATCCAGATGGAGGCGCAGTTCGCCTTCCTGGTGGTCTGCCAGGACGGTAGCGAATGTTACACTGTCGCCACCAATATCGCCGATGCTTCAGAGAAGGCGTTCGCCAAGCTCGGGTCGATGGTGCAGGTCACTGAGATCAGGCTCTACGGCCTGGCCATTCGGCAGATCGCGGCCTAGCCATCGGCTCGTGAGGCGGAACTTCCACTTGTGGAAGTTCCGCCTTTTTGCTTTTTAAAAACACAAAAGGGTCCCGAGGGACCCTACGACTCAGTGTTTAGTCGACCAGGCGCAGTGGCGCTGTTCCGACATTACACATCTGACAATTACCTTCTAGCCAGACCAAACTGGCTAGACCGCCGTCGAAAATGACATGCAACTTCGGAGAGTCAGGCTGAGTCTCCGTACGAAGCAGTCCAGGCGGAATCTCGACGCGTGCCATCAGTACGATAGCCGCTACTATATATGCCCCCGCACGCCCGCACGCATGCTTAAGAGCAAGTAACCCTTGGTAACCAACTGTGACAGTCTCTACCAAGAGAACACGCTTGCCTTCAAAAGGCTCAAGCGCGCGCATACTCAGGCCGTTTCCCGCCTTGTACTGAAACGGCCAATATGGGCGAGGAATCCCGACTGCCGGCAAACCCATCGCGCTGGCAACTGCCTTGGCAAAAACTAGTCCGCTCGAACCAGTCCCGGCAACCACCTGGTAGTCACCTTTTGCGCTTGCGACTTGGGCCACACCCTGAGCGACAGTTTCCCGGGCCCACTTTACCCGACACAGTCTCCTACGAGAGAATCCGACACCAGCGTGAGTGCCGTCGGGCAACTTATAGTGCCCATAGCGGACAACGCCGGTCTGGAAGAGCATCTCGATCAGATCAGCGTGTTGCTGATCTAAAAAATGCACTTCTTCATGATTTGTATCCAACATCACCTCCATATTCTGACTAAGTTAAAGGTACTGCTAATTCTATTTATTGTAAAACTACAAAACAAAAGTACCCCGGTTTCCTGGAGTATTTTTGGTGGGCGAGGAGGGACTCGAACCCTCACACCTTGCGGCATTAGTTCCTAAGACTAACGTGTATACCAATTTCACCACTCGCCCGTAATAAATCTCGCTGCGGCGATAGAATGCCATATATTTAGAAATCAATCAAGTGAAGCTACCTTTTCCACACCAGCTCTTGACGAGCTCACTAAAAACATGATGCATTATACATATCTCCCCCGCACTAAAAGTGCGCGTGGGAGTTTTATTGTAGATCTACAATCCAAGGACGCTTGGGTCAAGACTAATTACTTAATACAAATATGAATAAACTATATGTCGCAATATTTTGCGTATTGCTCAGTCTGTTCGCTTTACCCGCCAGTGCGCAGGAGACATTTACCGAAGAGACAGGGGATATGGGACAGGAGACAGTCGCTGACGAAACAATCATCGAAGAAGTCATCGATGCAACCGTTGTTGACGAAACAATCATCGAAGAAGTTGTTGAGCCAGAAGCTGACGCAACAACCACTGAAGAATCAATCTCAATGGATGATGAGCAATCTTCAGAACTCGAAGAGACAGCTGTTAACGAATCAAACACAACAAATTCAGAACCCGAATCCGAACTCGAAAGCCAAATTCCAAATTCCGAATTCCAAATTCCCAAAATCTATCTCTCAGAAATCAACTGGGCCGGTAGTAACCTCTCAACCGCCGACGAATGGATCGAACTTTATAACGCAGATAGCGCGGGCGTGGATTTGGGCGGGTGGATTCTCACCGGTAGCGCTACAAGTGGAGAATCTTTAATGCTTGCAAGTGATACCTGGCTTGATGCTGGACTAACACTACTTATCAGCAATTATAAATTTGGTGACGAAAAAACAACTCTAGCGGTTGAGCCTGATCTTGTCAGCTCAGCCCTATCAATACCAAATACAAAACTAGAAATCATTCTAGCCATGGCCGACGGAACAGTTGTCGATGAGCTAATTGATGCCGGCACACCAGACTTTGGATCAAGCGACCCCAAGGCTTCAATGACACGTGACATGACAACACTTGAATGGATGACATCCACCACAAGCGCTAACCTAGCTGATAAAACTCAAATGGGAACGCCAGGAACGGTCGCTACAATCGCACAAGAGCTAGAAGTGGAATCATCTAATTCTGAAAATTTAATCATTAATGAATTTGTTAGTGACCCGAGCGATGAGACAGAATGGATCGCTATCTTTAACTCAGGATCAAAAGCTATTGATTTGACTGGCTGTACTTTGCAAGACGCTACTGAAAAATCAACTGAGTTGGGAGAAACTACTTTAGAAGCCGGAACAACACTAATAGTTGAGAACCCAAAAGGCAAACTAAATAATGACGGCGATACAATCTCACTTCTTGATCCAGACGGTAACATAATTGCATCTGTAACCTACGGAACCGAAGCTGTACCTGCACCCGACAAAGGCGAAAGTCTGATTTATCAAAATGGTGAATGGATTATTAATCAGTTAGAAGCTACCGAACCAAACACAGAGGAAACAACCGAGGAACCAGCGACTGAAATCAATGATGAAATGAGCGAAATAATTGAGGAGGAGCTCGGTGAGCCTGAAGCAGAAGCAGAGCTCGTCGAAGAAACTGAAATAATAGAAGAATCAGAAAACTCTGACTCTCAACCTTCTACTTCATACTCAATTGGCGCATTAATAATCACCGAGTTTGTCAGCGATCCGGAAGACGGAGTGGAATGGATAGAAATCTACAATCCAGGAACAACCGCCATAAACCTAACCGATTGGTCAGTGAGTGATGCGACTGATAAAAAAACATCTTTTGACATTACTGAAATTAAACCTGGAGCCTGGGTTGTAATCGAAAATCCAAAAGGTAAACTCAACAACGACGAAGATGAAATTAAACTTTATGATCCAAATGGGAATCTGATTGATGAGGTTCTCTATTCAGGAGTACTCGCTCCAGGCAAGGGCGAAAGTCTAGCAAAGGACGAATCAAATGGTTGGACGACTACCAATCAAATTACAAAAGGTGAAAAAAATCTATATGAAGAATCAACCACAACCGCAGAGTCTGATTCAAGCGCGACAACCGAGTCAGGAACTGATTCAAAAACTGAACAGACAACTGTTTCAAACAGTGAGCAAAAACGCAGCGCAGATGATTCAACAGTTTCCACTGAGACTGAAACCCATCGCGTTATTGCAATAGCGGAAAAAGCCGAAACTGTAACTACAAAAATGACCAGTTCAAGCTCCACAAGCAAAGCGTCGTCAGCGTCGTCTACTTCCGAGAGAACAATTACGGGTGTAGTAACGGCTGTTCCTGGCACATTTGGTTCACAGATTGCCTATGTTGATGGCACGCAACTCTACTTCTACTATGCTGACTGGCCAGAGCTATCGATTGGCGATCAGGTCAGTGTCACCGGAGTTCAGTCATCAAATCGAGGAGAAGAACGACTTAAGATTTCAAATCAAGCTGATATCCAAATAACAAGTCATTCAAATTTGATTCCGGAATCAATCAGCTTAAGCCAAGCACTAAATTCAGATACTGGAAGTTTAGTGACAGTAATAGGCTCGATAGTTGAACGCGATGGGGCTGTGATGATAATTGAAGACGCAACCGGCGAAATGACAGTTGTAGCGCATGGCAACACGGACATTGCCTGGAGCTCAATCACTACTTCACAAGTTCAAATTACCGGAGTAATGCGCAATATGAACGGGGAGATGAAACTCTACCCACGGTTCATAAACGATGTGACAGAGATTCAATCCGAAGTCGAAAATCAAAATGATCTTCCTGTAATTTCCGGAACATCAAAAGGAAATTCAACACCTTGGGTCGGCCTCGGTCTGCTTGGCGCCTGCCTAGGCGCGCTCTCCTACTGGTTCTTCCGAAATCGAAAATTAAAACTTCTAACCCTAACCCCTAACACCTAAAACCTATAACCCTAAATAATATGAACGAAGTAAAAAACCCGAACGCATCTTGGTATGTAACCTTAGTTAATCGTTTTGAACGCCTAATGGAAAATGTAGGCGTAACAGAAGATGCAGCAGCAGAAATAAAAACTTTTATGCTCTCTGTTGCTCGCGAGCAGTATATGAGTGGTAACAAATCAGGTATCAGATGGGCAAGAATGAATCCGTAAATCAGTGTGCTATAATGACTTTGTTATGGATAAAGAAATCGAACAAGAATTCAGCGCTGTCAAAAAGCAATTGTTAACCATTGATAAGCGTTTTGAACAGGTTGATAAAAGATTTGACAAAATCGAGCAAAGATTGGATTACGCCGATTTTGATAGAAAATCAATCTGGGAGGCGATTAAAAACGTTGATAAAAAATCGATCAACGGTCTGACGAAATCATTCATAAAATTGACGACTTCCTAAGGCTACATCTAAAACTTGATACAGAGGTTACTTGTATTAATGCCAGATGTGATCGGCTTGATGGTAGAATAACGGCTCTTGAATAAAGTTGCGGAAAAGAAAAACCAGACACTGCGTCTGGTTTTTCTACCCAACTTACCTCAAATTGAGCTAAGCTCGGTGGAGTAGCAAACCCCGCACCACTAAGGGTACGGGGCAAGCCGGTTATACCCTTTTCGTGACCCCGCTCCAAGAAAAAATCCCACTTTCGTGGGACTTTTTCTTGGAGCGGCAAACCGGGCTCGAACCGGCGACCTCTTCCTTGGCAAGGAAGCGTTCTACCACTGAACTATTGCCGCAATCTTGCTTGAAAATTTACGCCCAGCTTTGTCAGAAAGCTGCGTCGGACTCTCGTACATTCCAGTACGCCTCGTCCTTACTCGTTTTATTCCTCGCTGGTCATCAAATTTTCTGCGCAATCTATCGTATTGCTCTTTTGCAAGCAAAACTATACCATATAAATATGAGGTGTCAATCCTCAAAAATTAACCTAAGGTTATATGAAATCCTTAAGCATTGTCCTGGTTGCAGTTTTCGCAATCGTCGTTACTGCATTCGTGTTCTTTATCACCATTGAAGAATTAGAAGCACCGATAATCGACGACGCCGATATTTCTGATGATTCTACTGATACAAATGAGCCAGAAGAAGTAAAAGACGGCTATTTGATATTTGAAAACGAGGAACTTGGAATAAGATTTGAATATCCGGAAGAGTGGGGTGAACTTCAAGTTACTTTTAATAATACAACTCCGAGTTCCGAAATTGATAATTCAGATGCTGATTGGAGAACAGAAACTATCATTATAATCCCTGGCGTTGGCAGTATTCTTTCGTCATATACTGGCGGAGAAATTATGGGACGCGGCGGCTATTGGGCTGATTATGTAACAAGAACCCAAACAGCTGATCAAGTTAACACTCTCTGTAATAGCTTAGAAAGTCCGGAATTCTTTGCTCAACCTTCTGAATCTTGTTCGAATTTTACAAACCTTTCAGGAGTAGAATTCGTCGAACTTAGTGGTAGTACTGATTGGTACGGAGATATTACAAATAATGTTGATCTTTATCTGGCTCATCATCCTGACAGTGATTATTACGGATTAGCAATTTCAACTCAGGAGTTAGCTCAAGACGGAACAGTTACACAAGAAACGGCAGATCAAATTTATCGGATAGTAATGAGCTTAGAGTACATTGATTAAAAATATGCCAAACAAAAAATCCAGAATTAATCTGGATTTTTTGGTACCGCGGGTGGGACTCGAACCCACACTCCCTTTCGGAAAAGAGATCTTAAGTCTCTCGTGTCTACCATTCCACCACCGCGGCTTTGTAAAATGTATCCAAGTTCCATCATTTTCTACGTCGACACCTGCGCGCGGTCTCACCGTACTTAGCCAGTAAGCTTCGACCGTGCTCGATTTCTTCCTAGCAATCCATCTCATTTACTTAGCTCGCCTTGTAGATCCCATCTAAATTTCCTAGCTCACCAAAGGATCGCTAACTTTCACCTGTCCTCTCATTGGCGCAAAAAATATACCTCAAATCGCGATTTTGTTCAAGGGTATCTATTAATTGCAATATTTTAAATGTCTTGCCATGTTTCAATAGTCCTTTATAAGAAACAACTATCTGTACTGATGACAATCGTCCTAGAGAATTTAACATTCGTCGCTTGGTCGTGGTGCGCAAAACTCTGTGATGCGGAAAATGCACCCAACCTAAATAATCAACGCCGGAGGCAATTGTTTTCATCTCAATCTTGTCTGGATGTATATTCAAGCACAATTCCCGCTTCAAAAAATCACGTAATAGTGGTAAAGGTTGTAGTAAGTATTTGCTATCATGTAACATCAAGACAAAATCATCCGCGTATCTTATACAATACTTCATCTGCAAGGTGTACTTCACAAAATGGTCAAATACATTCATGTAAACATTTTAGAAAAGCTGTGAGGTTAAATTACCAAGAGGCAAACCGATGTTCTCGGTCGTTTGGAAGCTGGTCAGTATCTCTTCAATAAGACATATGATACGCTTATCGACAATATATGGATTGAGAATACGAACCAAAACTTGCTGATCGACAAAAGCAAAGAATTTTCTGATATCGCACTTTAATACCCAACCCGTCTTGCGATAATTTTTTGTAACCTTTCGTGAGAACACTGCAAATCGATCAAGAGCTTTATGTGACCCTTTACCAATGCGACATGAAAATGAATCGGCAATAAATTGACGGTCGAAAAACGGATACAACTTTCTATATATCGCACGATGCAAAATACGATCCGCGACCATCGCCTTATGAATTTGTCTGGTTTTCGGATCTGAAATCGTGAAGGCACTATATGACCCATGTTTGTACGATAAGTTGGCCAGGTTATCATGCAGGTTAAATAAATTTTCCATCAACGCCCGCTCGTACACCTGCACATCCTGACGAGATCGTTTGCCTTTGATAAACTCCTGCCAAGCTTCGAGTAGGTTTTCCATCGAAACGATTTCTTCATAACTCATTGTAAATAGATTCTTATGCATGGACAACAGTCTACCCCCCCCCCGACATTATTGCCAGTACTTCAGAAACTAAAATCAGCCTACATACGCTGGTTTGAGTACTACGCGAGCATTCCAAAAACTCACCGCTACACGCTTGGTGACAAAATTGATTCGCTACTTGTCGAAACAATCGAAGCCACCGCAACGGCCGGATTTCTGGAACGCAGCGAGAAGATTCCGTTTATCCGTCTTGCAATCCGCAAATTAGATACGGTCAAAATCCTTTTGCTGGTTTTGTGGGAAACGAAATCGCTCGACAACAAGAAATACATCGCACTATCCGAAGAACTGAACGAAGTCGGAAGGATGCTCGGAGGTTGGTACGGACAGCTTAAAAAACAAACCTCCCCCGGCGGTAAGCCGAGTGAGAAATGAAGAGACTGGCGAGGATAGCGGCAGGGTTCTGATCGTCCCAGTGGTTGTCGAGCCAGTTGTAGTTCCAGTTCCACTGACCGTCGTTCCAATACAGACAACGGAGGCACAGAGCGCCGTCGGAGTCACGGTACTTCGTGGCGGGAAAGTAGACATACCGCCCCCCCCTTCCAGATCGAGGGAATGAGCGCCTTGTTCGCCAGCAGGAAGTCCAGCAGGCAGGCGTTCATCGTGCACTTCCCCGTCAGTTCGTACAACCAGTCCTCGCCCCTGGGGTTGAAGTCCCTGGCGCTGACTGTCGGTCAGGTACAGCTGGATCTTCCCCGGGGCGAACTCGATCTGACCCCTGGGCGTATGTTCGACCACACTCCAACCGTCGGGGATATAGGGCGTGACATCGCAGTCCACCACGATGGACTCGCGACCGATCGGCATATTGTCGAAGAAGTCGCCCTTGACGATGTTCTGCAGCGCCAGAAGCACCCTTGCGGGGTTCAAGGGACTATACCGTCGGGCTGGTTAAGCTGACGCTTGATCTCCCCCATGCGACGATCAATGTCGCGGTACTGGTCGCCGGTGACAGGAAAACCCACCATGACAACCTCCTTATTATTAAAAGCCGCTGACTCATCGATTTCGAGGTGTTTCCCCGTTTATCGACTTGCCTATTTGTTGAAAGCGGCGGTTTGGAGCCAAAAAAGCCACAAAACGCCATTTTCAACAAGGAGCTGATATAACAAAAATAGCCAAAATGTCAATATTGTTGCTATAGTACAACTACTATGATCCAATCAAATGCCAGCCCTAATATGGATCAGCGGCCGGTGGAACAAGGCGCTGATGAGGAGGAGCGCACATTTGAAGCCGGGCTTAGACCAAAAAGCCTTGAAGATTTTGTTGGTCAAGAAGATTTAAAAGCCGGGCTTCGGATTTTTATAGAGGCAGCCAAGACCCGAAACGAGCCGATGGAGCACATTTTGCTCTACGGAAATCCGGGGCTTGGTAAAACAACTTTAGCCCACATAATTGCGGGCGAAACCGGATCAAAACTTCGCATAACAAGCGGGCCGGCACTAGAACGAGTTGGCGACCTGGCGGCCATTCTTTCCAATCTTCAATTTGGCGATGTTTTGTTTATTGATGAGATTCACCGCATGAACCGCTCCATTGAAGAAGTTTTATACCCGGCCATGGAAGACTATGCTCTCGATTTAGTGGTTGGAAAGGGGCCATCAGCCCGAACATTAAGACTCGGCTTGGAAAAATTTACAATCATTGGCGCCACCACTCGCCTTTCACTTTTATCTTCACCACTACGCGACCGCTTTGGCGCTGTTCATCACTTAAATTTTTATAATGAAGATGAAATTGGAAAGATAGTTAATCGTAGCGCCGGTATTTTAAATCTCAAGACGACGCCGAGTGTTTGTGCTACTATTGCAAGTAGGTCAAGACGAACACCAAGAATCGCCAACCGACTTTTAAAAAGAGTTCGCGACTTTGCTCAGGTAAAACATGGTGGGGATTTGAATCCCGAAATCGCCAATGCCGCTCTTGATATGTTGGCAGTCGATAGCTTAGGACTTGATGCCACTGACAGAACCTTGCTAGAAACTTTAATTACAAAATTCAACGGAGGACCGGTTGGACTTTCCACACTTGCCGCTGCCACTCAAGAAGAAATGGAGACAATTGAGGAAATCTATGAGCCATTCCTACTTCAACTCGGATTTTTAGAGCGTACTCCCCGAGGACGAATCGCCACCAATCGCGCTTACGAACATTTGAATATCAAAAAAAATCTTTTATGACCATTCCAATTTGGTATCTGCTAATTTTCTACGGTTTATTTTTACTGATTGCTGGTATTTTTTTCTTGTTTAATTTTTTTCATATCGTTAAATTTGGCTTGAACGAAATTAAAACCGGACTAGTTCTTTTAATGTATGCCGGCTCTTTTACAGCCGTGGTGATAATAAATATCGAAATAATTTCGCAATTTGATTGGACTCAAACAATCACGATTAGAGAACTGTTTACTACTATCCCGGGATTATGATCAAACTAAGCGAGCTCCCAAATCAACAGCGCGGTGAAGAAACTAGAATTTTTTTGCGTCGACATTGGATAGAACTGATGGCAATGTTTGTGTACATAATCGGCTTTGCCGTTTTGCCAATAATTTTTTATATTTTGCTTTCTGTAAATGGTGTTGACTGGAAAACTTCGTTTTGGGGACCAGTGGGAGCAATCATGACTTCGATATATCTTCTTTTTGCGGTTTTGATTTTACTCACAATGTTTACAGATTATTATTTGGATACCTGGATAGTGACAACCGAAAGAATTGTAAATATTGAACAAAAAGGACTATTTTCCAGAGTTATTTCAACCTTACATTTAAACCAAGTCCAAGATGTGACTTCGGAGACTCACGGATTTTTAGCAACGATTTTGAGCTACGGCGATGTTCACATTCAGACAGCCGGAACCACAGAAAGATTTTTATTCAAAAAAATCGACAATCCTGATGATGTTAAATTTCATATAATGAGATTGGTTGATGACGACAAACGCCGTCACGGTGACGCCTCACGAATTCCGGGATCGTTTTAAGCTCCCATCCGTTAGCTACGACGATTTTTCTTTTTTACCGACTCCACTCAAAATTCTCCCAAGCCCACAAGGCCAAAGCGTGGGCGTCATCACAACTATCACGCCGAGAGTCAGATCCAAGCGTTACCACTAAAACTGATTCATTAGCGCTTCCTCCCATTGGATACATTTGCGTTACTAGATTCCAACCGGACTCAATTAAATATCCGGTTTTTCCAGCTGTTACATAAACATCGTCGTAAGCGTGGTCGTACAAGAGCCAATTAGTGCTCGCGATATTTCGAACATAATCACTATCATTTAAAGCCAAGATTGAAATTCCTGAAGTTCCTGCAAGACGACGAATGTTTTCGTTTTTGAAAACCTCACGCGCAACATAAGCAATCTCCCGCGCGGTTGAAACATTGCCAAGTTCAATTCCGGTTGGGTCTACAAACTCTGTACTCCGAAGATTTAAGGATCGAGCAAATAAATTCATCTGATCAACAAAACCCGCTTTATCATATCCAGTCAAGCGAGCAATAGCGTTGGCAGCGTTATTGGCCGAGGCAACAATAGTTGATTTTAAAAGATCGAGCACAGTGAATGTAGTGCCATCTGTCACATAAAGTTTAGCTCCGCCAACATCATCGACATCTTTAACATCACCCTTGCCGCCAACATCAAGTCCTAAATTCATGGCCGTAATAACGGTTGTTAGTTTTGTAATTGAAGCAATTGGCCAAACCGCTTCTGCTCCACTGGCAGCCAGAATGGTGTCGGTTGCAGAATCAATCACGATATAATGCTCGGCCGTGACTGTTGGTACGGGCGTATTGCTATACGCCCCTACGAAAACTGGAACATTCACTTCTGGAGCATAATCAGATAATTCCGCGTAACTCTGCCAACCATATTGGCGAGCCCAATCTTCAAGATCAATCAAAAATCCGGCCGCTGATCCCTCTATTCCTTGATAGGTTTCAGAATCAAAGGCTTCCTGCAAATCGGCTCGATCATTGTAGATTTCCAACAAATCGTCTGTCATGGCATACGACGAAAACGGCATCGTTAAGAATGCCACGAATATAAATATGATTATTTTACTCGATATTTTCATAATTTATGTAGGGGCGTATTGCGATACGCCCCTACGAATTTACCAAGTTTTTGTTAAATCAATCCCTGTGTAGAAATACTTTAAAATCTCTTCCCACTGGTAACCATCGTTAGCCATCTTTAGCGCTCCGAGAGCTGACATTCCAATGCCGTGGCCCCACAATACTCCGCCCTCTTCCCACGGGACCGGAACTGATTTACACCAAGGTTTATCACCATTCCAAACTTCGGACCAGGCTCTGGTTCTTCCGTCTGATCTTGAAAAATATGGTGTAATAGCTAGCTCGCCCTCATATGTTACAATAACGCCTTTGGTATCAATTACTGCCTGCACAATTGTTGGTGAATTTTTTTCATGCTCATATCCACGATATACTTGGTCGTCGGCGTAAGCGTTTACATGCATCCATTCACCCCTGCCGCTTACATCATAACGAGAGTTGGCATAAGCATAAGTTCTAGCTGCTGTAACAAGTGCCTTTTGATATTCACCAGGCGAAATGTTGGAAGTTTCAGCCAGTCCGTATAGATATTGCTCAATCGGTAATTCATTTATAAGCCAAACTCGATCCTTGTAGCTGTTGTATCTTAGCTCTAAAATATTTCGATATGTATTATTAGCGTCAGCTGCATTTCGAGTTTTTCGATAATCAAAATTACTGATTTCCATGACTGCATTTTCCTCAAGTGGAATAAAGCGAAGCCCATAACTTGATTTCTCCAGTCTCTGTCCGCGATCAAAGTAATAATAACCAGCCGAGTAATAGGCTGTAATTGATTCCCCAACACTAAGCTCAGCCAAAAGATTCCCTTCTGTGTCTTGAAGCTCAAAATCAGATTCGTCAGATGTAATTACTACTTCGTTATCGGTTTCTTCATCGACTGTTAAAATACCGACTCTAATTATTGGTTCTTCTCCAAGTTTAAGATCAATCTGTTCCTCATCATTACTAACCAATGCAGCTGCGCCACCGGTAACCTCGACCGGAATTTCAACATCAATTACATCAACGCCATCGGCAGCAAAAGAAAAACTTGCTATATGATTACCGTTTGTTTTTGGAGCACTAAAAGCAAAAGTAATATAAGCCACAGCGCCCGGGGACACCGAATCACTGGCATAGGCGAGTTGTGACCCAACCCAAGAAGGATGTAAAAAACTATCTATGCTGGTTGAGGCGATTGCGACATCAGCTTCGTTAACTGAATAATTGGTCCAAGTTTTTGTACCAGTATTTTTAACACCAACTGTAAAAAGAATTGCGGCACCCGCCTTTGCTTTTACAGAATTGGCAGTTGTTACAGTAACCTCGCCGTCGTAGCCTGAATTATCGTCATTTGTTTCACTACTGCCAACTGCCAACTGTTCACTGCTAACTTTAATATTCAAAGTTATTTCCCCACCGTTAACCCAGGCTCGCTCTTCGGATGCTAATTTAAATGTTTCCGTATAACTTCCTTCAGTACTTGGGGCGTGCAATTGAAACTTCATCGAAGCTATTTCACCCGGCGCCACGCTTGCCTCAATAATCCGTTTAACTTGTGTCGGTCCCAGCCAAGTTCCGGGATCAAATGAACTTTTTCTGTATTTTGGTTCGTAGGTGTAAAGAGAAATATAGCCGGCGCCATCGTTGTGCCAGGTGACATCGCCGGTATTTAAAAAAGTAGCAGTCACTTCTCGAACCTCGTCCGGTTCCATTGTCAGTGTTCCGCTACCTGAAATTGATACCGGTGTTGTGCTATAAGTAGCTGCGCTAACCGGATTAGAAAAAAATAAACCGCTAATAACCAAAGCGGCGCAAGCCCCCACAATTTTGTAATGGTTCATAAAATATCGCATTGATTTCATGCGCCTTTATTATATCATAGGGATTAGATGTCCGGGGCCGGGACGAAGGTCGGTTTCCACAGTTTATAAACGCCAAATAATTATTGAATATTTCACTCTTTTTACCCCCTTTTCCCATATCACCCTTTTTACCGTCCCTCCCCTCTGCTACACTATCCTCATGAATCAAGAAAAAGCCCTGGCACGAAACACTGCCATTCAAATCATTGGTAAAACAATGGCCACAATGCTGGGCGTGGTAACAGTCGCAATTTTAGCCCGCCACTTGGGTGTTGCCGGTTATGGTCAATTTACAATCGCTCTTTCTTTTCTATCGATTTTTGCCGTGATTGTTGATTTTGGATTAACACTCACAACTACTCAGATGATTTCCGAGCATAAGGCGGACGAAGAAACTCTGCTTGGAAATCTATTGTCACTAAGAATAATCTCCGCTGTCATATTTTTGGCTCTAGCCCCAATCATCGCTCTACTATTTCCATACGACAATGTAATTTTAATGGCGATAGCGGTGGGATCGGTCTCATATCTTTTTGGAACGACCTCGCAAATGCTGATTGGTATTTATCAAAAGCGTTTGATAATCGGCCGAGCGATTGTGGCCGAGGTGGCCAACCGCGCCATTGTGATGATCGGCGTACTACTCTGTCCAATCTTTAATATTGGGTTAATAGGAGTCATTTGGATTCTTGTCCTTGGAAACGCTGTTCAACTTTTTCTGATGGTTTTACTGGCGCGCAAATATGTAAAACTTCGCTTAAAAATCAAACTTGGAATCTGGAAAGAAATTATCAAACGCAGTTGGCCAATTGGCGCCTCAATTTTCTTTAATCTAATATACCTTCGTGGCGACATTGTCTTTCTCTCCCTCTTTAGATCCAATGCCGAAGTTGGAATCTACGGAGCTGCTTACAAAGTAGTTGATGTTGTAGCCTCAATCCCGGTTATGTACATGGGAATTACTTTGCCAATTTTAGTCGCCGCTTGGAGCGCTCATAATTCAGAAAAATTCAAAAAAATCATGCAAAAATCTTTTGATTTTTTTGCCATTGCTGCTATCCCAGTCATTTTTGGCTCAATTGCCATTGGCGTTCCATTAATGGAATGGATTGCCGGTGCCGAGTTTAGCGAGTCAGGGCGAGTATTGGCAATTCTAGGTCCAGCTGTGGCGGTTGTGTTTTTTGGATCTTTGTTTGGCCACGCAATCGTTGCTATTCAAAAACAAAAACCAATGACTTGGGGCTATTTGGCAGTCGCCGTCTTAACAGTCGCCGGTTACATCTACTTTATTCCAACCTATGGAATGTGGGCTGCCGCTTGGCTGACCCTATTTTCTGAAGCTCTAATTACCATTCTTACATTTACAGTAATTTTTAAGGTTAGTGATTACCGGCCAAAAATCGCCATGGCCACTCGCGCAATTTTAGCAAGCATAGTAATGTTTCTGCTACTCAGGGCACTACCAAATATCCATGTAGTATTTTCGCTTTTGTTGGCAATGGTAGTTTATGCAATTGCCTTAACAGCGCTCGGTGGACCAAAATTAAAAGATGTTATGGGATTATTTTTGCCTGAAAAACCAACAATAAATATTTAACGCAGTTGTTAGCTGTTAGCTGTTAGCTGTTAGTAAAAACTAAAAGCTAAAGGCTATAAGCTAAAAGCTGTGTTCCAAATCCTCCTCACAACCATCTTTCTCACCTACACCATTTTATCTTGGCGGAATTTTAAACTTGGATTGCTTTTGCTAACTGGATTACTGCCGGTTTATCTTTTGAGATTTGATATTGGACCTATACCAAGTACCGCTTTAGAAATTCTGATTCTTATTTCTATTGTGGTTTGGATTTTAAAATTGCGTGATTTGAAATTCCGAAAAGGCGTATGGCAATACGCCCCTACAATTCGACCGTGGATAAAACCCACGATTTTATTGATTGCCGCTGCTTCGATCGCAGTAACTGTGGCGCCTGATCCATTTTCGGCGCTTGGGATTTGGAAAGCCTACTTTATCGAACCGATCTTAGTAGCCGTAATGATGTTTTCTTGCTTTGATAAAAAGGATTTTGAGTCGGCTTTAAAAGCTTTAGAAATCTCATCGATTGTTTTAAGTGTTATTGGTATCCTTCAATATCTAACCGGACTTGGAATCCCAACACCTTGGGATATTGAACTTAGAATCACCAGTATTTTTGATTATCCAAACGCACTTGGGCTTTTTCTGGCACCGATTGTGGCGATGGCGATTGTGCGTCTTTCGTCATGTCGTAGGGGCGTATTGCAATACACCCCTACGGATGTGGCGATTTGGATCGCTACCGCCTTGTTCGGTACAATCGCAATTATCCTTTCTGAAACCGAAGCCGCCTTGGTTGCAATTCCAGTTGCACTAATAATTACATTCCTACTTTCGCCCAAAAGGGTTTGGCACGCCAAACTCATGCCGAAATGGCGTGTTGGGTTCGAGGTACTGGCGGTTTTAATAATCTTGGTCGCTCTTATTCCAACAGTCCGTGAAAAAATATTTCTTCAAGACTACTCTGGTCAAGTTCGAATTTCTCAATGGGTGGAGACCGCCCATCTACTACAAGACCATTTTGTTTTTGGTGCTGGACTAAATGGATATCCAACCGTGCTGGCCGAATATCACGATCCAACCTTGTACGAAATCTTCCAATATCCGCATAACATATTTTTAAACATTTGGGTTGAACTCGGACTCCTCGGCTTAATTGCCTTCTTCTGGTTTGCGTTTTTAATTTTGAAAACCGTTCTAAAAAGCTACTCAGCTAATAAACTACAATCTGAAACTCTTGCCCTCTTGGCTGTTTTCCTAGTCATCTTAATCCACGGACTGGTTGATGTGCCTTATTTTAAAAACGACCTGGCTGTCATGAGTTGGATTTTTCTAGCATCTTTTATTACGATAAACAAAACGGGTCACCACCGACCCGTCACGCCGTCTGCTTGACGCAGAAGAACAAAGATCATGAAAAGCGTGTGAGGAATATGCTCTGACTTTTTAACTGAAAGGCCGCGATCTTCCCACCCACGCAGTTCATGAATAAAAGAGCTCACAAATAAAATCCCCGTGCGTCAAGCACAAAAATTTTATAATTTTTAACTGAGCTCAGCTCACTAGCTGATCCGCCACAGAAAAGCATTCATAAAAATCAAGGCTTTTCTGTGGCAGAAAGGGTGTTGATGTTGCCTCGCTCTACTTGAGCAAGCTCAGCCGCTCGGTAGGATCCCACCCTCTTTGTATTACCAAAAATTTTACAGTAATCCAGAAGACCTGTCGGTCTTAACGCCATAAAAAGCACTACATTTCTGTAGTGCTTTTTATGGCGGTGTTTTTTGATTGATGTTCGAACATTTTTTGACGAAAATCCGATTTACACAGGTTTGATGTTGTATAACGGCGAAATCCACGAGGGCAAACATGAACCGATTATCACAAAGAAACTTTTTGATTCCGTTCAAGAAGTGATGTCGAACAAGAGCAAACCGAAATCGCCAAAATTGAAACCATACATTTTCAGAGGATTTTTCCGTTGCGGAGAGTGCGGTTGCTTCATAACTACCGAAACACAAAAAGGTCATAACTATTTACGATGTACCAAACGGAAAAATCCTTGTTCGCAAAGGTATGCGAGAGAGGACGCCATCACTTCTCAAATAAAAGAGGAAATCAAAAAAGTTTCTTTGTCTTCCGCTTGGGCAAATGCTTCAATCAATTATTTTGAAAATGAGA
>Ga0100380_10001648_pt1 | contig 24274 bp, 15 predicted proteins | sample CryGeymeta201504_FD_80417 | JGI IMG/M metagenome (GOLD analysis project Ga0100380, IMG submission 80417) | Groundwater microbial communities from Crystal Geyser aquifers in Utah, USA - Crystal Geyser metaG 2015-04 | ecosystem: Environmental > Aquatic > Deep subsurface > Groundwater | place... | reverse complement strand
GTTACTCAACAGAATACGCATCGTTGATTTTTACGGTTGGCCAGTGAAAACCCGAAGCGGCAAACCCATTCTGGCTTCCGCTTCGGTTATTGGTTGGTCGGGGCGAGAGGATTTGAACCTCCGCCAAGATGAATCATGATAACCCATGCCTAACATGAACGCCAACATATGCGCCCATAGTTGGTCATGGTTATGCATAATTCGCCGCATGACAGCCACAAAAACGCCACAAGATTTATGTTGCAGTATGGATATTCATGGGATGCGAATATCCACAATCATCGTGGACATTGCTGCGCGGAAGTCCCTATAATAATTACACTATGAGCACAAAAGACGAATCGCCGTGGAAACCAATCGAAACCGCACCGACGGACGGGACGGCAATTTTATGCTTTGACCCTACGGGTTACCACATCCAAGTATATGTCGTTTGCTGGGATCATTATTTGGCAGAACACGGCGATGATTCTGGATGGGTGGAAGCGTCAGGGGAGTATTGCCATACCTGGAACCCAACCCACTGGATGCCATTGCCGCTTCCACCTGCGCCACAAATTAAGGATTAACCATTGGGATCGAACAACGACAACGGACTTCCCGCCTTTGTGATCTTCGTGTTCCTGGTGTTTGTTCTCGCCGTTGTGCCGGCAGTGATCGAGGTGGCGCGCGCCATTTGGTCATTTCTGTAGGCTCTTGACGTTATCGTTCAAGCGCTTCATTACGCCGGTAATTCTGACTTCGATCCGTTTCACTTCTTCCTTGGCAGCGCCTTTTTCGACCAGCCGGAGCTTTTCTTTGCGCAATTGCGCTACCTCGTGCTGCGCGCTGCTGCTCATGCCGATAATGGCTACTTCTGGATTATCGCGCTTGAATTGCGCGGTCGGAAGTTTGTCTTTCATACGCCCTTCCAGCCCATCCTTGATTTCGTTCAGGCGCTTCAGGTTATCGTAGAACCTGGCGCCCTGCGAAGATTGGTTCGTGGTGTCGCCGTAGAACCGGCCAAGCAGCGGGATTTTGTGCGCCGGCAATTCCTCGCCGGTCACAATCGCCGTACCTGTCGTGGCCGCCTTGGATAGTTCGCGCCCGATTCCACCCGTCACTTGGCCCACCAGGTAGTCGAGTTGGTCAGGGGTCGGGCTGACCATGCCCTGTTTGTACTTGTCGCCACCGGAAAGAGTATTGATTGCCTCCGCCACCCAGCGCGACGGCATGCTGCTGGTGTCCTTGTGGCGGGTGAATCCTGGCGTGGGACGCAAGCCGCTGAAGTCTTCCCGCGCAATCGGCTTGCCGGGCCAATCCGTGTTGGTGGCCCGTTAGACTATCGGGTCGGTGATAGTGGGAGAAGCGATCTGCACCATCGGGGAAGATCCTCCCAGCGGGTTGGAGGCATCCATCATGATGCCGAGCATTTCCACCATCTTCTTACTTGTGTCGCGTCCACCGGTCAGCATCAACTCGGTGGAAATGCGGCCCAGGTTCGGCAGCACGTTGAACGTGAGCGGCATCGGCAGGGTGAGATACTTGCCGTTGCCAATTGGGAAAATCAGGTTGCGCTCTTTCACGAACTCGGGCGGCTCGTCGTCGCCGAACCCTGCGAATGCCAGCGCCATCGCCTGAATGGCGCCGATCAGCACGCCGCCCAGGATAATGCGCTTTCCTGCCGGCCCGCGCAGCGTGGCTCCGTCGCGCGTCATGCCCTGCACCGCGGCATTGAAGAAGGCGTACATCGCGCCAACCTGCATGGCCTTCTCGCCCTTGCGGTTGAAGTTCACCGTCAGGTTCTTGGCAATGGAAGAAGCTTGCTCCTTGCTCAAGCCCATGGCCTTGGCTTCCTTGTAGGCGGCCAGGCGCACCGCGTTCTCCATGGTCTCATTGTAATCTGACAACCAGTTCAGCACCGGACGCAGCCCCTTGTCCATCGCCATGACCATAGGGAACTCAATATAGCCCTTGAGCGTGATTGCCTTGCCCCATTTGGTCTTGGTCCACCAGTCTGGATCAAGCGCGTGCTGGATGGCTTCAGCGCGCTCCTTGCCGGTCCTGAACAAGTCACGGTAGCCGGTTGCGCCACCCTCCGCATGAAACTCGTCGGCGAGCGTTTTCCACTGGCCATCGAAATCGCGCATGCCGTGCTTCATGGCGCCGGCTAGGATGCTGCGGGTATCGTTGAGGATCTTCAGTTGCTTGCCGGCCAACGGGGTGTTGCTCAAGTTGAGCATGGCGGTCTGCACGTCGCGCGTCAGGTTCAGCACGCCGAAAATCGGGTTGTACTGCGTGTTGATGGATGCGAAGTAGCGCGTCACCTTGGCGGAAGCGCCCATCAACTCGCCCAACTGTACGCCGTCCAGGTTCTTGATGGCAGAGGCCATGCGCACGGCGCGCTCGTTGCGCAGATCGAACACAATGGCGTGTTCTTCCACCTTGCCGGTGCGGGTGTTTGGTATCTTCACCACCACCACGTTGTCCTGGCTCTTGTAGAGCGGGTCAACCATTTCGACCACCTGGTCTTGCCCGTTGATCTTCTGCACCACTTTGATAGTTGGCGCCTTGTCAGTGCTCCAGAATTCAGGGTTAGGATTCAGCTTGGCCATGCCGAACAGCGCCAGCCCGACGCGGTTCTTCTCGCCTCGGGTGATGGCGCGCTCGCGCTGCATGGCGATGCTGCCCAATATCTCGTCCACAGCGACAGCCAATTCCGATCCGGTGCGGCGCTTGGCTTCGCTACCCTTGATCGAGAAGCCCTGCCCCATGCCGTTGCCGTGGCTCAAGTGGTCCATGTCCTCGCGGTTGAGCGGGATGTAGTGCTTGTAGGTGTTCTCCCAGGTCGTTACGTCGTTGGGCGAAATCAGACCATAGTTCACCAGGGTGAGTCGGGTCTTGTGGTTGATGGCGTCGATTTGAAGCGCCAGCGCTTCGAGCTTTTGCTTCATGGCAGGATCAATCGCAGCCATGTAATCAGCCGACTCCTTGTTGGTCATGCCCGAACCGCCGTCCGGCAGCTTGCTGTTGATGGTGGCAATATAGGCGTTTGCCTCCTTGGCATGACGCGCCCACAGGTATCGGCCCAGGTCGCCTTGGCCGATCTTCTCTTTGGCCATTATCTCCAGCATCGGGGTCAGTTCGGATTCCACAAAGCCCTTGATGCGCGATGCGGCGCGCTCATGGAACAACTCTTCTTTCAGGTAAGGGTTCCACTTGTCTTGCAGGGCGCCGAAGGATTTCTCAACCGCATCTTTTACGCGCTTCATGTCGACGTGCTTGTTCTGCATGTGGTACAGGAAAGTGTCGAACTTGGAGGATTCTGGCGCATCCCATGACGCGTTGTTGCCAGATACCCCGCCTGACAGGCCGAGCGACGGCTGTTGCGGAATAGACGGCGGCGGCGTTTTGCTGACGCCAGGCAAGGCGGTTTGCTGGCTGATGGTCGTGGTGCTGCGGGAATACAGATCATCCGGTTTGCCATTCTTTGGTGATGATGCTATATTTTGATTGCCTTCGGCCTCCTGGTCAGCGAGAGGCGCTGATGCAGTGTTTCCGGCAACGCCGATAATCTTGTCGGGAACCGCCGAAGGATTCTTTTCATAGGCTGTCAGCAGCCATTTCTTTGCGCCGCCCGCCCAATCCAACTTCACAACGGTCATGTGGTCAGGCGTTTCAAGCTCGACTGAATTTCCGTGTCGTCCTGTGTATTTGGAACGATGAACAATGTCCTCAAGGTCGAATGGGTTGATCTCTGGGTGTTTGGCTAGAATGTGCGACAAACCATATCCACCAGCATAGTCAGACTGCTTGTTGCCTGCGACTCCCCACACCAAATCAATATGCCCAACATCTTTGTGAAATAGTGCGTCCGGTATTTCTCCGGTTTTCTCTTCCATTAATTTGGTGACGCCACCCTCAAAGTTTCCCTTCAGAGAATCGAACACGGGCCCGAATTCTCCGCGCTTCGACTTCGAGAAGTTTATTGCCTCCTTCATCCCGGCAACCACTGACGATCTCCCCGCCTTCTCCCCAAGGTGCCGCTCCGCCATCTTCACCAGATCCAGCACGTCCTTGTCCGTCATCTGCACGTCGAACACCAGCTTCATGAATGCCTTGATGCCGTCGATGAAGCGCTGGAACGTGGTGCGCGCCGCCCCGGTGAACAGCGGATCATTCTGGATGTTATCTTCGGCCATCAGCGCGAGAACTTCCTTGACGCGGTTCGTCTTGCTCAAGCCGGGCTGACGCTCGTCAACGGTCTTAGCCAGGCTGTTGATCAGCTTGTTGCCGGTTTTCTCCAGCGTGTCGATCTGGTTCACCAGCCGGCCCCATAGCTTGGGGTCTACGGTGTTGAGCATTTCTTCCATGGCTAGGTGGCCCACGCTCTCATGGGCTAATATTTTTTTTGCTCTGTATATGCTGCTTATGTTGTCTGCCACCAGGTAGATTTCGCCAGTCTTGCCGAGGAACGCGCCCTCGATGTCTGAATACAGACCTCCTATCGGGAGTTCGCTCGCGGACTGCACAACATGGACCACGCCGTCCAGGCGCGGCATCTTGGCGGTGATCTGGTCAACAATGGACTGGATGGCGGGGATGGGCAGGCCGGAGCCGGATTGATTGCGGCTGAACAGCGGTGCGTTGTTGCCGAACATTTCGCGCAGCGCATTACCAAACCCCATTTTCTCCAGCTTGGCCTTCTGCTCCTGGATGCCTTGATCGACGGCGGCCTTCTGCTCTTCCGGCACGCTTGGCCCCTTGGCCATCAGTGCTCGCTGCACCTTCTTGTGCTCCTCGCGGGCATGATCCAGATCGGCGGTCTGCGTGAAGGGCTCCTTGGCTTGTTCTGATAGCGCAACCGCATCCTTGGATGACTTCACCACTTCGGCTTTGGCTTCTTCGATAGCGGCCGGCAGGCGCGCCGCATAGTTCGCCATGCGCTGAATGAAGCCGCTGGGCGAGAAGGGTTCGGTGGGGCTCCATGTCCCAAGCGTCCCGGTTGGCGAGTCGGCCATCATCACTGTGCCGTGAGGAATAGACAGCGTGAACTCGGCGCCGCGGTAAACAATCGTGGCCGGTCCTCTCAGTCCGGAGCGCACCAGCCCCACGATGCTGGCGATCTCGTCCTGCGCCTTTTCCTTGTCGGAAAGTTTCTTGCCCTCGACCGTGACCGGAGAAAACCCGTCCTTGTTGAGCGGATACTTCTTGATTTCGTCCTGCACGGACTGAAGTTCTGCGATCCTATTCTTGCCGTAAACCTCGGAATATTCCTTTTCCCGCTTCGCCCTGCGCGTCAGCGCCAGCACTTCGTCGGCATGCCCGGCCTGCAACTGTTCCAGCCGGCGAACATCGTTGCGCAGTTTGGTCTCGTCCAGGATGAGAGGGTCGCCCGATGCCGCCGCCTTCATGTCGGCAGAGTTGGCGGCCTCGCCCTCAATGTCGTCGATCTCGTTGATGGTGCCATCGAAATTGCGCAGCTGCTCGATGCCGCGCGCCTTGTGTTCCAGGATCTGCCAGCGCCGGGTGTCGTAGGTCTGCTCGGTAGCGTACCGCCCGATGAAGATCTCGAATCCGCCCGGGTCGCGCTCGTAGAGCATGTTGCCGCGGCGAATGATGCGGCCTTCACGCTGCTCCAGATCCGACGGGCGCCAAGGTGCGTCGATGTGGTGCAGGGCCACAAGCCGCTTCTGTACGTTGGTTCCGGCGCCCATCTTCGGCGTCGAACCCAGCAGCACACGGACGCTGCCCTCGTTCACCGCCTTGAACAGCTTGTCTTTGGCGGTTGGGGTCGAATAGTCGTGAATGAAGGCGATCTCGCGTTCTGGCATGCCCTTGGCGATCAGCTTGGCCTTGATGTCATCGTACACTGAGAACTTCGAAGCGCCGGACACGCCGGCTATGTCCTCCCGGGTGAAGGATTCGATGCCCTCTGTTTCGACATCGTGCTCGTTGTTGTACTCGTCGATCTGTTCCTGCGTGATCTCCCCCAGCGCCTCGCGCCGCCCGATCCATTCTTGTCGCTTCTCCATGTTGGCCAGGAGCGCATTGGCCTTTTCGCGTGAGTCCATGCGGGTGCGCATGTCGCCGAACAGCTTACCGCCAGATACTGCGTCATAGGCCTCGAACCGCTTTGCATCGCCATCGCCGCGTTGCACGATGAAGTAGGGGATGTCCTCATGGCCCTCCAGGGTGTGCAGGGTGCCGCGCTTCATTTCAATGGCGTGCGATTCGTCCTGCACATACAGGCGGCGCGCCTTGCTGCCGTAGCTGGCGCGAGCGGACAGGGGAATGGACATATCGCAGAACACCAGTTGCGCGCCCTTGTCGGTGGCCCACTGGCGATACGACTTCATGATGTTGTCTACGGCGAGGTTGATCTTGCTGCCCGCGAAGTCCGGCGCGCTGGGATCAATCAGTCGGTAATCCAGCCCGGCCTTGTTGGCCTCGCCCGTCAGAGACAGGGCATTGACCTTGCCCTTGGTCGCGCGGGTCAGTTCGCGCAGACGGCCAAAGCGGCCAAGGATCGATTCGGGGTCCACCGTGACGACCGGCGACAATGCGCGCTCCACGACCTTGAGCCGGGCGTCCTCTTCGGTATCGAATGTGCCGAGGTCTTTCAGGTACTCCACGCCTTCGGCGTTTACCCGCTTCGCCTTGACGGTCCACTTGCCGGTGTCTTTGTTCTGCTCGATCTCCGGCATGGAGTCGGCCTGCAGGTCGAATTGCACCTTGCCGCTACTGTCTACCTCGGCACGCGGCACGCCCATCCGTTCGGAAACCAGTGGCGACCGCTTGGCTACCACGATGGTCGGCCTTCCGCCCATGATCTTCGGGACCGGGAAACGCTTGCCCTGCGCTTCTTCCTGCGCCTTCAGGTCGTCCAGCGTCACGGTGTCGGCAAAGGTGTTATAGAGTCCCATCAGCGCCGGCAGGTTGTTGAACTTGGCAAAGCGGGTGGACTGGCGGTATCCGCTGCCAGACGGGGCGACTTCGTAGACGTTCTCCACGCTGCCGAACTGCTTGGCCCAGGCGTCAAACACATTCAGCCCGTTGCGCTTCAGCGTCGGGTACTGCATGTACCGCTGCATGTTGAACATTTCCACCAGCGAGTTGGAAACCGGCGTGCCGGTGGCCGTGACGTAGGGCGTCTTGTCGCCGAAGGTGTCGAACAGGTAGCGGGTCTTGACGAACATGTCGAAGGCTTTGGCCGATCCGGCCGGGTTCCCCATGCCGGGGTTGCGATCCATGGTCGAGTTGTAGGTCAGGTTCTTGAATTCGTGCATTTCGTCCACGAACATGGCATCGACGCCCAGCTCGTCGAACGTCACCACCTTGTCGCGCGATCCGATGGCGGCCAGCTTGTCCTTCATCTTGGCCTCAAGGTTCTTCTTGATCTTCTCCATGTCGCCGATGATGTTACGGTCGCCGCGCTCGCGCTTCATCATTTCGACGGCTTCGGATATTTCGTCTATCTGTTCCTGCAATACCGCTTTCTCGGTGGCTTCCGGCAGGCCGATCTTCTTCAGAGAGGAATGCCCGATCACGACCGCATCCCAATCCCCGGTGATGATCTTGGAGAACATGCGCTCGCGGTTGCCCTTGTTGAAATCTTCCGGGGTGGCGGCAAGAATGTTCGAACCAGGGTAGAGGCGGGTAAACTCGCTGCGCCATTGCAGGGTGAGGTGGTTAGGCACGGCGAACAGCGGCTTGCGGGCGATCCCCAAGCGGCGCATTTCCATCGCCAGCGTGGCCATCACGAACGTCTTGCCGGCGCCGACCACATGGTCGTAGAGCACTTGGTAGGACTGTAGCCCGCGCCAAACCCCATTCTTCTGGTGCTCCAGCAGGGAAATGGCGGGATTCATGCCGGGGAAAGTCATGTGCGCGCCGTCGAACTTGCGCTCCACGATGCGGTTCATCTTCTCGTTGTAGATCGATGCGATCTTGTCGGCGCGTGCTGGCTCGCTCCAAAGCCACTTCTGCCATTCGGCCTTGATGGCGTTTTGCTTCTCGCGCGCCGCCTCGGTTTCCTTCTCCAGCAGGATCGTGGTCGTGGACCCGTCGCCGTTCTTGATGATCTTCTTGACCACCGAGCCTCGCCCGGCCATGCTCAACTGGAAGAGTTGTTGCGCGTCCATGTCGGAGGTGCCGAACTTGCCGACATTGAGCGCCGGTTCCGCCTGGCCGTGATAGCTCATCAGCCATTGGCCGGTAGCCTTGATGTAGACGGCCGTTGCCGTTCCGCCAGTGATGTGCTTGACGAACTGCTCGTAAGTCTCTGCCGGCACGAAGGATGCGCCGATGCTGGCAGAAATCTCGCTCGGCTTCTTGTCTGCCGGGATAACCGGCTCCAGCGCCTCGACGTTGCGCTTGTACTTGGGATCGTCATGGGCAGCGGCTTTTGCCTCGGCCAGCTTGGTTTTGACATCGCCGGATAGGTATTCGTCAGCGGTCACGATTCCGGATTGCGGATCGTCGAACACCACATCGCCCAATTCCTTGACGATCTCATCCGCCGACTTGTGATAGACCTCGGCCATGTAAGCCGCATCCACCTTGCCGCGATAGTTTAGCGATGCCAGCAGCGCATCCTTGGCCGTGGTCACTGTCAGGAAGTCTTGCGGCGGGAAGGCGACGCGCCGGTTGAATATGTCCGCCTTGATGGCGCTGGGGTCTCTCGGATCAAGTTCCTCGCGCTCGGCCACGGCCTTGCTGATCCCCTTGTCGAAATCGAATTCCAGCGCCTGCAACAACTGCGCTTCAGTGTCGTCGAGGAATATCTTGCGGTTGACCTGGTTATTGATGTGGCCGTACTGCTTGAGGAAGGCGTCATACTGCCGGTTCATCTTTTCCCTGTTCGCCTCGATCTGTCCCTGCGTGGCGTCGAGTGATCGTTCAAGCCTCATCTGCTGGCGCAGTGAGTCGCGCAATTCGATCATGCCGACCATGCGCCCGGTGGCCTTTTCGCTGGTAGGCGTCCAGGCGTTCGCGGTCTTGTTGCCCATCACATCCTGGCCGCGTTGCATGATCTTGCCGCTGGCGTCCACATAAAACGATCCCGGCTTGATTCCGTCAGGAATGGACATGTCCACCACGGACTTGTCGGAACGGCGGTCTATCGGGTCGAAGATATTTTTCGGCAGCGTGTTCACCCAGCCGGCGAGCTGGTCATTCAGGTTGCCGCTGGCTTCGACGGTGTATTCGTTTGGCCCGTACATGGACCCGGCAGACGAGGGTTTTCCCAGGATGTTGTTGGGGTAGGCGATAAAGAACTTGTTGACCTTGTGCGTGGCAGAATCGCCGGTCTTGGCGTTGTGGTTGATCTGATCTTCGGCATTTACCCACATTGGGTTCGTGCCAATTCCATTACGGTATTCAGAATCCGATTTCTTCTGAAAGATCACGATGTCGGTCACCACCTCGGTGCCGGCATTTTCCTTGAAGGCGGTATTCGGCAGGCGTGCGGCGCCGATCAGGTTGGCGCGCTCGGCGATCCATTTGCGTGCGCGGCCATCCTGCGCGTCGAGGAAGTTGTGCGACACGACGACCTGCATGATGCCGCCCGGGCGCAGCTTGTCGATGGCCTTGGCCAGAAAGTAATTGTGGATACTGAAACCGGAATACGGGCTGCGTTCGCTGTCAACCAATGGCGTACTGCCGAATGGCGGGTTGCCGATTGCGGCATCGAAGTATTCAGCCGGAATCTGGAAGTCCTCGAAGCCGGTGGACTGTGCGATCTTGGCTTTCGGGTAGAGTGCGGCGACCAGGCGGCTGGTCAGGGCATCCAGTTCGACGCCATGCAGGTTGGAAGCGTTGCGCATGGCCGTGGGCATCAGTCCGAAGAAGTTGCCCACACCGACCGAGGGTTCCAGTATCCGACCGCCCGTAAAGCCCATCCGTTCCATGGCGTCATACATCGCCTTGACGGCTATCGGGCTGGTGTAGTGCGCGTCCAGGGTAGACTTGCGCGCGGCCTTGAACTCGGCGTCGGTCAGCAGCCCTTTCAGTTCTTCATGCTGGGAGGTCCATTGCTTGTTGGCTGGGTCGAACACGCCCTTGAGAGCGCCCCATCCGACATATTTGGCGATCTGCTTGCGTTCTTCTGGAGTGGCGACGCGGCTTTCTGACTCCATCGCCTTGATGATCTTGATCGCGGCAATGTTGTCGCGGTACTTCTTGGTCAGGCCGCCCTTGCCGATTTCCTCGGCGTCAATTACAAAGTCGGCGTCGCTTCCGGTGGCGCCAGACTCAGGCCGAACTCCTGCGTTATTTCGTGGCGCGCCAGATGGGCGTTCCCCGGCTTGCTCAACACTTCCCGCTCCTGTTCCTCCTGGCTTCGTAGTGCTTCCAGATACTGCCCCGCTTCCACCAGCGCCTTCACTTCCTGCGGCCAGCCCAGCGCCCAGCGGTTCGCTATCTCGATTGCCAGTTGCGGCATCAGATTCAGCTTGGTTTGCAGTTCCTTCGGATACTGGCTCGGCTTGTATAGGGCTTGCATGTTCTTCACCATCGGTTATCCCTGATTTGAGTGTAGCAGAATCAATAGGTTCTGCAATGTTCGCCGCATCCCAGCCGCGATACCAGTCTTTTGCGTTCTTCCCTGTCTTGTCGGAGAAATAGGAAGGCAGCACGCGGGGCTTGCCGGCTTTAAAGTCAGACCTTCCGGTCGCTTTGTGCACACCTTCGATTACCTCTTCGTCCGTTTGAACAAGCTCATCTACCGTCTTGTACTCATCCTTACGGTTGCGGATCTCGATGCCACCGCCAGGAATGATGCCGACCGATTCGGAAACCCGGAAACCGTTGTCAGTGTGGAAACGCACGCCACGCGCATCCTGGTAGATCGCCTTGCCGTCCTCGTTGCGACCGACAAAGGTATCCTTGGTTGGCGCGGTCTCTGCTTTCGCAACCTCTGGCCGAATCACAGAGCGCATCCGGATAAACCACCCGCCATCCTTCTTGAATGTGCCGGTCGGGTCCAGCGTGCGCGCCTGCTTCTCGGTCAAGGTCATGGCAATCACGCCTTGAATAGTCTTGCCTGCTCCGCCTTTGGTTACATGCTCGACTTCTGGCAGATTGGTTTCCAGCTTGTCGTTGACGAGCTTTTCGGTGATGTTCCCGAAGTTGGTTTCGGGAACATCCTGCTTGGGCTCTGGATTGATGGTTTTCGCGTAGGCGATCGCCGCATCTTCCGTGGGGAATATCTTGGCCTCTAGCGTGAACTCGCCTGAATCCGTGTCCTTCTGAACCACATTGAACCGGCCATTGGTGCCGGTGACAACGTGAGACTCCATGCCGGTATCTTCATTTTTGAAGATGTGCAGAGGACCGGCAGGTTTATCTGCTTGCAGGCTATCAACATCGACCGCCTCGACCGAAGCAGCACTATCCATTTCACTTGAGAAAGCTGCCGCTCTCGGGTCGAACTTCACCCCCAAGAACCACGACTTCAGGTAAGGCTTCACCACGTCGCCCAGGTCCTCGATCATCGCCTTGGCGTAAGCCGTGAAGGTGCGCGCGCCTTTTTCGATGTGATAGCCAGCCAAAGTAATCCCGGCCTGCATGACTTCAGGGTCGAGCCCGGTATTGACTTGGCCGAGCTTCTTCTTCAGCAATGCGCGCGCTGCGGCGGCGGCATCTTCGGTAAAGATGGTGTTGGTAGATGGCTTGCTGGCTTGCTGACTTGCTGGCGTTTCGCGTAGATCAAATCCGCCCTGGGTGTTGAAAATATCCACCTGATCGGCGGTGACATCCGGGCCGGTAGACTTATTGGCTTCGCGCTCGGCCTTGTCTGCGGCGGCTTTAGCTTTCTTGTCGGCTGCGTTTATTTCTGCGTTTGTTTGGCCTTCAAGTCCGAAAGTTTCTTCTGGATTCGGCGCTTTATCATCCGTTCCGCTACGGCTCTCGCTGCTGGGCTCATTTTCGCTAGGGCTGCTTTGGTTTTCTCGAACATGGTCTAACTCTCCGAACGTCTCTTCCAGTGTAGCATTGTGGATCGTGTTACCCAAGACTTCAAAATCAGCATCATCGAAGGGGATGTTGTCGAGATCCGCTTCTTCCTGTATTTCAACTTCAAGGCCATCCATCACGACAGCCTGATCTTCCTCACTCAGCGTGTCGAATCCATCCTGCGTCATGTCGTGCGCTTCCTGCTGCGCCTCGTAGTGGGCCTGTGCGGCAGCTTCCATGGTGGCGCCGCTGGCATGCGCCGATGGTTGCGGGGTGCCGAAGTGATCCTCACGTAGTTTGTCGAGCATTTCCTGCACGCCGCCGTCCACGGCGCTGTCGTCCACATAGCCATGGCTGGCCAGTAGGCGCGCCATCTGGTCCATGCCGATCCCTTTGCCGTCATTCTTCCACACGGCACCCATGAACGACGATCCGAATTTCAGGTCGCGGATCTCGCCGGCCAGATCGCCGGTCTTGTTGATGCCGCCCAACTTGCGCACGGCCATGCTGATCGAGTCCGTGTCGGTGTTGAGCTTGCGCTTGTCGGCCAGTTTCTTGTCGTTGGCGATCTGCGCGACGCTGCGCACCTTGGCGGGTTTCTCTGCCAAGCCGAACCCGCTATCAATGGCGACGATCTGGTGAGTGGCTTTCAGCGCCTTGTGCTGAGTGTCCAGCGCCAGGCGAGCGTCGCCTTTTGTCTTGAAGGGCTTGCCGTTCTTGTGAAGGATGGGAGGCTGGGCGGCTGGTGGCGTTGCCTCAATGTTTACGGGCTCACTCGTGTTTGGAGTGCTGGCGCTCTGCGGTGCAGGCGGTGCAATATCGATGAAGCCGGGGGGCGGCGCAATGATGGCGCTCAGTTGGGCCGCAGGGATTTCCTGAGTGGTCGCCGGTTGTGCATTCAACGGGTTAACTGATGTGTCCGACATGGATGTCGGAGAGATGCCCGGTTGAACCGTCAAGGATTCGTTGACAATCGCCGGCTGTTGGGTGGGCAGAGCGGCGGCAGTTTCTTGCTGCACTGGTGCGTCTGTCTCGCTGATGAGTTCGGATGCGCCGGATACTTCGGTCTCGACCTGGCCTTGGAGTTGCGCCAGCAGGGCGGCGTCAGCCGTTGCGCTGGGCGTGGGTTGCGGGGCGTGGATTGCGGCGGCTTGCGCTGCGCGGGTCAGGGTGGGGTCGTTGGGGTTGACGGCGGGCACCGACGGCATAACGGTGGTTCCATCAACCGCCAGCGTGCCGTTCGGGTCAAGGCGCGCAATAGCTTCGTTCTGAATACCCTGTTGCGAGTAGCTGGCGCCAGCAAGAGCCTCATCCATGGCGCGGCCAATCCCTGCCTGGCTATCCTCGATTGAGTTCTTCGCCACCGTCCCGGCATGAACGGCGCCAGTTGGTGCGCCCATCATCGCGCCCAGGACTCCGGCCTCTTTCACGCCGTCCATCAGCTTCGTTTTTTCGTTGCCTGCAATGTACTTCTTCGAGGCGTTCTGCCCAAGCTGCGCCACCATTTCCTCGATGCCTTCGGCGCCTGACTGAGTAGCAAACGCGCCGGTTGAGGCCAATGTCTTTTGGAAAATCTCGCCGGCCAATCCGGCGCGCTGCGCCAGCGGCAGCTTGCGCAAGACGCCCTGCACCTTGTCGAACACATGCAGAGGGAGCATTTCAGACAGGATTTCTATAGCGCCATCCGTCCATGCGGAAGCGATTGCGCGGCTTTTCTCTACGCCGTCTTGCTTGTTCTCGTTGTAGCTTCCGCCTGATGACATTGCGCCCATGGTGCCAAGATAAAGAGCGCGAACCTTTGGGAGTAATGCCGCGCCGAATGACCCGGCGACCTGGGGCGCCAGCATGGCCGCGTTTGCGGCCAACCAATCCGGCAACTCGCCATCTTTCAAGTCATCGAGTTTCTTCTTGGCGATTCCTGGCGTGTAACCTTTTTGCGCTTGCTCGAAGTATTCGGCGCCAGGTAGACGCGCGGCATTGCCGAACCCGCTTCCACCGGCAAGTTTGATCCACGGATTTATGATCTGGTTTACAGTGTCCGCGGCGAGTGGCGCGAAGTCCTCTATACCGGACACCATGCTTGAAGTGCCGGCCATTGCGCCAGCCAGATAAGGGTGATCGCGTGCGAACTGCTTGCGGATCTTTTCTGATTCTTTCGTCAGGTCTTGCTTGATCGCCTTGTCTTTTTCAATCCCGGAGATTGCTTCCTGTCCAAGCTCGTAGGCTGATTTGGCGTCGTCCTTTGCGCCAGCATATAACCCGCGAGCGACAATGCCATCCCCTGCAATTTCCATGCTGGGCTTTGCGTGCGCCACATCGCGCAGCTTTTCATATCCGGCCTGGCTCAAAGGTGCAAGGCCGCGAGCGGCGATATTCCGCTTGTCGGGGATGGATGAAGCGTCAAAACCAGTCATCACGCTCCGCTCAATCCCGAGATCGTCGGCTGTTTGCTTGGCGGTGCTGGATATGAAATCACCGACAGACGATAGCCCAGCCTTCGCGGCGTCAACCGTCCGCCCAACAATCCCAGGCTTATCTTCCAGAATCCCCGGGTCAAGCGTGAACTTCGCCGGCTGGGCTGGCGCTACACCATCAAGAATAGACTCGTCGAGCGTGAACTGTCCCATTGCGTTCCCTTATTGTGCCGCGGCTTTGATTTGCTCGGTGGTCCAGCCCTTTGCCTTGAGTGCCTTGGCGCGCTGGTTAAAATCTTCCTGACTGGTGGCGCCTTGCAGGTAGGACTTCGCATCGCCTTGTGCTGGCTTCTTATCTCCGCTCAGCCCTTTCGTCGCAGCCCGCACCACGGTTTGCTTCCCGTCGGTATCCATCCTGGAGATTTCCCCGGTTCGCGGGTCATAAACCGTCGTGTTGCCGTAGTTGTCGGTCGTTACTTTCTCGTTCACCGCTTCGCCGAGCTGGTTGGCTTTCTGCCATGCTTCCTCGGGCGTTGTCGCAATGCCTTTCTCAAGCAACCATTCGGCGGTCGCTACGTGGGTAGGCGGCTTCCCGCCAAGTTCACCGCGCCTTGAACGAGCCTCGGCGGCTTGCAGCATGGTATTGAACCGCTTGTCATCGCTCATTGCCCTTGCGGTATCCCTCATTTGCTGAAGTTTGATTTGAGTATCTTCGCGAGAAGCCGGCACTTCCCCATTCGCGTCACGCCCGGTTCGCTTGTTGATCCCCGTAGTCAGATATTCATCCGGCTTGATGTTTCCAGACATGACCAGATATTGCTGTGCCGCCGTCTTGTCCATGCTGATCAGCTTGCCGCTGGTGGCGTCAATGCCGGAAAGCGTGCCGGTGGTGGCGTCCCACTTGGCAGAACCAGGCACTACTCGACCGTCTCCGTTGCTGTTCCACATTTTTTCCGCAGAAGCAGGATCGACGTTGCCCGAATGAACCATCTTGGCAATGTCGGTCATGCCTTCGTCCTGTTGCTTCTTCAGGTGATCGCCGTACTGTACGAACTTGGCATAGCTGGCATTGTCGCCACGCTTCAAGGCCTCCTGCGCCATGGCATCGAAACCGCCGCGCCGGTCATTGGGCTTTGCGATGGTTTCGGTCTGCTGCTCACCGAATTCGTCAGCCGGCGCATCGGCGCGCAAGATGGTCTGCGTGCCCGCGTCCTTGGCGGCAATCTCGCCATAGGCCGCTTCGTTCTCCTGTGCCTTCTTGGCTTCGGTCAGTTTTATATTCGTAAGGCCGCCCATTGCCGCCCGGTACTGGTTGTTGATCTTGTCGTTTTCCTGATCACGTAATATTTTGTTGGCAGAAATAAGCCCCGCCCCGATCCCGCCCAATCCCGTGAGAAAGCTCATTACGCACCCCTCCTTGCATACGATAGCCCATAACGCGCTTGCAGCCCGTCCCGGTTGATCTTGTCCAGCTTGTCCTTGCCGATCAACTGCACCAGTTCGGGCGGCACGGCAATCTCGTTTTTAGACACCCGCAGCGGCACCTTGCTTTTGGTCAGCCCCTTTCCAAGTATCTTCACGGTTTCGGCATTCAGGATGTAACTGCCTCCGCGCGTCTTGGCCGGGATGCTGTCGCTGGTTTCTGTGCCGGCACCCTTGATCTTTCCGCCTTTGTTGAGATCAATGCGTTTCTCGCGCCGCTCGTCGGCTGGCGTTTCTTTGTCATTCGCCTTGTCGCCAGGAACCTCGACTTCTCCGCCATCCGCTTTAAGCAGTTGCGAGGCGAGCAGGCCGGCGCCGATTGCCCAGCCTACCGGCCCGATTGCCGCCAGCCCGGCCGCCGCCTCCGGTGCCGCCGCGACTGCGGTCGCCGTCGTTGCCTCTGCCGCTGCTGCTGTACCCGCTGCTGCTGTACCCGCTTCTGCTGTACCCGCTTCTGCTGCTGCGGTCTCGGCTGCGGTCGTGGCCGCCGCATCGGTCGCGGCTGTTGCCGCGGGCGCTGATTCGGCAGCAATGGGCACGCCTTCAGGCGCTACCGCTGGCGCCGTTGAAGGGAATACCTCAGTCCCTGGTGGTGGAGTCGCCAGCGGATCGGCGGTCTGCGCCATCATCTTCTGCCCGATTTCGTAGGCTTTGTTCACATTCCGGTAGGTCTTGACGCCTTCCAGTCCGGCTCTTGCTTCGGAGCTTAAACCGCCGCGTGCAACCGGCATCACGTTCGGGCTGACCATCACCTGTTGCATGCGCGGGTTGCCGGCCATGCCGCCTCCAGCCAGTCGCTGTTCGACCATTCCACCGTCTTTGTATTTCGTCATCCCATAAGCCGCCGCCGCGCCGCCAATCGCATTCCCCAGCCCCGCCGACTCGTTCTGTTCCTGCTGTATATTCGCGTTCGCGATCTGCCCGTACTGGTTGCCAGACTGCGCCATCGATGCCGCAGCCGTTCCCGGCATGCCTTTGCCAATAGAGATAGCATCCTGCTTGCGCGCGTAGCCCATGTTCTCGACATTGCGCCGTGCGGCGTTCTTCGCACCGGCACTGGCCGCAGCCTCGCTCAAGCGCATCTTTGAATCCTGGTCCGCCCACGCGCCAGAACTCGGGTCAAGACCCATCGAAGCCATCTGGCGTGTGCGCTGCTCGCGCTGGTTTCCGAATGCGCTGGCCACGTCGGCATTCGCCAAGCCAGCCTGTTCAACCCGCTTGGCCTCGGTATCGGTGTTGAAGGCTTCGGTGGCAAACTGCTTCTCCATCGGGAGGTAGGTTTCCTTGTACTGGCCCCACATCTCCCTGGCGATTTCCGCGTTCATGCGGGCGGCTTCGTTTTGGCCAGACGTGTCAGGCGCGTCGCCACCCATGAAACAGATATTCCGCCCGATGGCCAGCACAGCCAGCCTGAGATTAAAACGTGATTCGCCTGTGTGTTTCATGTCAGATCCTTTGCTATCCGGTGATAGTCGGTATGCGTTCCGGTGATGCGGTTGAATAAGCGTGCGGCTGATGGCCGGCACCAGGCGGTAATGCGCGTTGCCCCGCACTCGCGGGCGAACTGTTCCACCTTGGCGCCGTAGTTTTCGTAGATCAAATGGGTGCGCTCCCCGCCAAATGCTGCGATGTTCATGGCCTTGCCTGCCGGCCCGGTGGCAAATGTCATTGCCATCGCGGCATTCATGCCATCAGAGGTGATCAGGGCGAACACATGGGCGCGGCCTTCTCTGGATAATTCGAGAATTTCCGCCGCCGTGGTTTGATCTGGAGAAAACGGGTCCGCTTTGGAAAGCAGGCGATGAACTTGAGGCCAAGCTTCTTCAAGCTGTTGCTGGGTGAGAAGCCCAAAAAAATGTTTCTCTGGTAGCATATTTCACACTCACGAAAAGATGATTAACTTCTATCAGAAACGCCATGATATTTCCATGCTGCTATCGGTTCCTTTCGCGCTCTTTATTCAGCGCGTCCAGTCGTTTTTGCGCCGCAATCGTTTCGACCTCCAGTTCCCGGTGCTGGTACTGCATTATCTGGGCGTGAGCCTCGATCAGCTGCTTGCGGGCGCAGATTAGCTCTATGGTTAGGCTCAGTTCGGCTACGGTTTGTTCGTTCATGGGTATCTCCTTAAATTCCGTGGGCCGTCAGGCGCGCCTTGATTGCATCCAATTGTCCGATGATGAACTCCTCGAATTGGACGGTGTACTGCACATGTCCGTCCCACCAGTCTTGTACCCGCCGCTCGACCCCCATCTGGCGCATCGTCACGTCATCGGCGCTGAGCCTGGCGCCTCTAAGAAAGATCGCGCCGTCCGCAGCGCTCACAGAGAACAGGTCCCGCCCGGCATTGCGCAGAGTCCACAGCCCGTTGTACGAGTAAAACGCGGTTGTAATACTCCCGGTAGAGTCCCATCCGACCCCCTGAGTTTCGCGAAACTGGATCATGGATTTGTAAAGCTGAGATTCGTCGAATGACAGACGCCCAAACAGGCGCATTCCGCTTCCTTTGCTGACGGGATATATAATGGCCGCGAATCCCCCATTATCCGAAGCGCTGCGTCCAGGATCGTCAATATAGAGGTTACCGAATGAGTTTTGCACGGTTCCGTCGTTCGCCCCATTAGTGCTCGGCACGTCCAGATTATGGCCGAGTGCGAACACCCACCGGGCCTGCCCGTCCCGGCTAAATTTGATGTGCCAATTATCCGCCTCCGTACTCACGGGCGTTGGGCGTTCCCACACGTTCAGGCCTGTCCATGTGTTGGCGCTGGGTAACAGATCAGCCGCTACCGACGCTCCAGACGCGGCGGGCGCAACGGACGAACTGAAGTACCTGCCGGGGACGTCCTGTACAACTGGCGTCGGCGTGGCACTTAGTTTTTTCATAGCCAAATCGAACTCGCCCTTGGTGATGAATCGGTTCTCCCCGGATCCGGCGTTGCGCACCTGGTGGGCTTCAACTAGAGCGGCGAGGGCGTCCCGCGTGGGTCTGTCAGAAATGTTCTGAATCGGAGGTATAGCAGGTGGCTTATACATTTGTGAGTTCCGATGCAGACCCGGCGAGATAGAATTCCTTTACGGTGCGCGACCCATTGAGCTTGAATGACCAACGCCGCGCCACGAACCCAGATGGGAGCCTGAACACCCCGCTGGCGGTTGCGCTGATGGTGTGTTTGAGCACCCCGTCAGCGTAGACCTCGGCGGTTACCGAGCCAGTTTCTTCGTTGTCCAGTATAATCTGTGCCACCCCGAAGCAGGTTTTCGCTGGCAGCACGAAGTCTTTTGACCACCATGTGTATGCGAGCCTGACGCCCGTGCCGTAAGAAAATAGAGTGTTGCTGCTTGCCAAGTACAGCAGGTCAGATTCCACGGAGACAAAATGGCAAGTCGCGGTAATGTCTGCACGGGTGAAGGTGCCGGACGCCTCGTCCATGCGGATCACGAACCCCTGAGCGCCGTTGGTGAAGTACCCAACCAGGAACCCGTCGTGGTAGGCCAGCACCAGATAGGCCAAGTTGGCGCCGTACAGCGCACGCCAAATATCGCGGGTGAAGAACCGCCGCGAGAGTTCGGTATTTACGTCAGTGTTCGACACAGCAACCAGACCGTCATTGCTCGCATAGATCACGTATGGCCCAACATCCGCCATGGCGCGCTTGCTGATCCCTGCCTGCAATGCCGGCAGCTTGGTGGATGACATCGACTCCGGGTGAGCGCCGTAGACGAAATACGGGTGGCCCTTGGTGGTGACCAGCAGTCCGCCGCCTTGCGGTTTGATGCCGACCACGGCCCACGGAAACGAGATAACGTATTTGCTCGGCCATGCACTTGGGTGATAAGGCTCCGAGAACCAGACCTCATTCTGCCCGACGCCGGGCGTATTGGTGCCTTGGTCGGTGTCGCGGTGGCAGGCGAAGAATCCGTTAGGAAGCGCACATATCCCGGTTGCCCCAGCGGGGGGCAGGGTGTAGTCCACGGAAGTAATGCGCTCCCCGAAAGCCTCTGGGCGGGTGGGCTGCTCACCTGAGTTCAGAAGCCCCGCCCCTGCTGGCAACAACCCCGGCACCAGACGGCCTTCCGAAACGAAGTAATAATCTGTGCTGCCCTGTGACGTGGTGTTTGTTCCGTAAGTGCGGGTAGACTCTATCGGTGCATACGTGTTTCCAGATCCACCTACTTGCCGTGTCCAGAAGTACAGCTCAACGGTCTGCCCATAGCCGACATCAACAACCACCGGCTCAGACGGTGGGCTTTCCTCGCCGAATATGTTGACATTTGTATACACGTAGGCGTGCGTTTCCTCCACCCCGTACTTAAGGCCACAATATATCACGTCCTGCGCTGGGCTAAGTTCGTAAAACAGCCTCACTCCGCTGGTGCCCCGATTGCTCGAAAACGCGCTGCCCTCCGAGTAGACGCTCCACACCTGCGAGCCGTTGACCAGCCCGGTCACATGCAACGTAGGAATAGCTTCCGATGGTGTGGCTTTCTTGACTGCCACGCCTTCGACGACTTGCGTTTGTACTGGGTCAGTAATATCGGCGAGCCCTACCGGGAGAACACGCGTGCTGGTGACAGGCTCCTCGATTTCAACATAGGACTTCGCTGGTATCGCCACGTGGAAATCCCGCCCATAGATACGTTCCATGTAGTTGTTAGGGGCCAGTGGGTCGGAGTATTTAGCCGATGGTTGTAGCGCGACGAACGCCCCGCTTGTGGGGTAATTTTCCGCGTATATCTGTACGTCGGTCTCCTGGTATTTCACACCGTCAAACTCGTAGAAAAACGTAATCTGCATCTCCAGTCCATCAACTACTGGCTTCCAGAGGTACGCACCTACCTGGTTCCCTGCGGACGCGGTGTCGTAGTTGATTAACCTGGTGTGCAGCGCGGCATTGCTGACCCCCGACCCCGGAGTAGTTTCGCCAAACACAATCAGATTGCCAGGGCCGGGCACCCCTACCGAGTATCCCGTTGGGGTGAGGCCCGCCCGTGATGGCGGCTGCACGCCCAAAGAGGTTCCTTTCCTGGCAACCACCCGAATATCGGCCCCGTTAGCCGTGGTGTAATACAACCGCTGATGTATGTCGTCGACTACCGGGGATATCGCTGTCTCGACCTGGTAGGGCCATGTGTAGAAATTGCTGCCGTCGTCGGTATAGAACGACTGCGGGACGCTAGACAGGCTGAGCGCGGTGTTCGCGTTCTTGATACCCTTTAATTCCCCATAAGCCAGGTCGCAGTTGACCGCGATCTGCGCCGCGTTGTCCGCCAGCAGGTGCGCGACGGAACGTGGTATCTCCCCGGTGAAACTTTTTAGTGGGATGACCGCCATTATTCGGTGCCTTTCTCTGCCCATTCCACCAGCGAATTCAGCCTCACGGCGCAGGTGTCGTAAGCGCGGTGCGCGGCGGAGATCCAGTATGCAACGTCGGCGTCAGACGCGGCAGGTGCGGCGGGACTTTCTGCAGCAGGTTTGCGGGGGGTGGCGGACAGACTGGGGTAACCGTCGCTGTTGAGCAGGCTGACAGCATCAGCAGACAGGCACTCGCGGCCAGTAGTGACTTGGGGAACATATTTGATGACCTCCACGGTTTTGATGGTGATCTTGCCCTCGGAGTCGGCAAGCTTTGCTGACAGGATGTTTCCGCGCGCCACCTCGGACTGGTACTTAAGTGTCGAGGCACGCTCTGCGGCAAGCTGCTGCGCGGCGTGGCGGTTGTTGGCTGTCCCCATGCCCGCACCGAAGCCGGAAGCGAACAGCGCCAGCGCCAGCCCGGCCAAGGACAGGATGCGATATGGGAGTGGAATCAGGGAGAACATTATTTGGAGGCCAGGTCTTTATTGGTCTTGAAGCGCAGCAGGATGTTAGCCGCGATCACCACGCCCATCGCGTACCGAAATAAGTCCGCAGGCATGTAGTTTTGCAACTGAGGAAGGGACTCCTGAAGGCCAGGCAGTCCGACTAGTAGCACACCGAACACGCCGTTCGCCCAGATCGTCACGGACCTAACAGCCCCCTGCAATCGCCACCTGAGCATCTTAAATCCCATATCAACCCCTCTCTATGGCAATTGAAACATCATCGCCGTTACCTAGCGCAGCCCGCACTTTAGCGAACAGCTTGATCAGCGCAAGACGGCTGCCTCCGACGAAATCTTGCGCCTTGGTCGTCCCAACCAGAATGCAGCCTTCCGTGTCTGCCGCTGTATTCCCGGCGTGGATGCGAATTCCATCAAAACCCGGCACGCCCAAGATTTGGAGCATGTCTTTTTTGAATCGGCTGGAGTAAGTAATCTCTACCGAATATGTGCCATAAGGAATCGCAGTCTGGCCGTAGACCTTCCAAGATTCCACCGGGGCGCCCTCCACCTCTCGCACGGCGTCCTCCAGCCCATAACATTCGAGCTGATCGTCAACGTAGATTTCGCTGATCGTCGAATCCGCATCCAGCCATTTTCGTTTCAGAATGATATTCATTTTATCTCGAACCATGTCCACACTGCCGCGAACGCAACCATGACCGGCGTGACCCAGACGAGGAACGAGCGCAATCCTTTCGCGCCACGTACCAGCGTCACCAGCTCTGCGGTGTTATCGGCTATGGATTGCGTAAGCCGCGTATTGTGCTCTATCGCGGCTTCAAACTTCGCGTGCCCCTCAATGTGTTGTTTTACAGCACCCTCGAGCGTGTCAATGCGCTCATGCGCTCGTCGATCCTCTATCATAGTTTCCCCTCGTTTAGCGATTTTCTATTTTAAGGCGCGACCGGGTTTGTTACAGGGTTTCCTTGGTTGCTATTGTTTGTGTTATCGACCGGCGCGGGATTATAGCTTCCAGTAACCGAGTGCGTGTCCGTGCCATAGCTCCCGCTGCCCAGCGTACCTGTGCCGCTGAGCGTGGTGCTGATGTTTGCTGCCGGAGCCTGTATCTGGCCAGACATCCCGACAAACGCGGCGTTCGTGCTCATTCCTAGCGCGGCGCTGTTATTGCTCTGAGTGGTGGCAATCTGCTGGTTTGCATGAATTCCGTAGCCCTGAATAATCGACGGTATCAGGATACCCACCCACTCGCGTATTGCATCGGAGGCGGACTTAGGCGCGACGAGTTGGGTAACCGGCTGTGACTGCTGGGCTGCCTGCATGGCAAACATTGCCGCAACCTTCGTGGTCGTGTCTCCGGCCTCGGCGATGCGTCCCATGGCTTTATATCGCTCTGCCTCGGCAGCGTGCCGTGCGGTCTGGATGCTGGTCTGCATCTCGGCATATTTGTTGTAGTCGCTGGCGCAGCCGGTGAGCAGCATTGCGATTGTTAATGCGATTAGGCTTCTCAATTTGTTTCTCCTGTGATGGTAAAAATTGGGATTCCCCAAACCAGCATCGCGCCGTCCGCGCAATCCCCCGGTGTTGCTATTGCTGTCGGCTGGTTGCCGTTTGCTCGATAAATCGCCAGCGTGTACTCAGCGCACTGGCCTTTCGTGTCCACGCCGATGGTGAGCCGCTTTGCAGCGCCCATAACGGCCTGCCAGCGAGAGTACGTCCACTGGCCGAAACAGGAAAATGCGTATGCCAGCGCGTCGGCAGATAGCGGCTCCGGCGCTGCCGCCCAATCGAACGGCAAGCAGGTAGACAGCAACCTAGGCGCACAGCCCCGCGTAGTAATGTCCATAACCCACACTCGCCCGTTATCCACCCAGGCCACGCCGACATGGGTGTAGGGGCTTGCGGTGCCGTGCCGCACTATCCAGCGCTCCACCATCGAGCGCACCGTGCCGCCGTTGTGGTCGCGCCACAAAAGCATATCACCTGTTTTTATTCGGCTTCTTGCCTCGGCGTATTTCACCCCGCGAACCTTTCGTCTTCCGATACCGGCGTAGTCAGAATAGCCGCTTTGTCGAGATCGAACCCCTTACTGATAAGTAGGTCTATCGCCTGCGCCAAGTCGGCTCGTTTGAGATCGAGGTACTGGCGCACCATGCAGTCCTTGATGACAGCTTGTACAACCGGGTCTACGGACGCAAGAATGGGGATTTTGTTCGCGCCCAGTCTGTCGTAAAACGGGCCGACATAAATCCACCAGGCGTTAGCGGGTTCTACCTCGGCGTTTCCAATATATCCTGGCCCATCGACAATCGAAATATCCATTATGCTATCCTCATATAAGTATACGGTGTGTATGTGTCAATACCTACAGCCGGGTCGGAGGTTGCCGCTATGGTGCCGGTGGCGACCGCACAAAAAACAGTCCCGTTCCATGCGATCGAGTACCAGGTAGCTGAAACCGGCAATGTGCGCTGCGTCCATGTAATCCCATCCGGACTGGTTGCCGCTATGGTGCCGGTGGCGACCGCGCAAAAAACAGTCCCGTTCCATGCGATCGAGTACCAGGTAGCTGAAACCGGCAATGTGCGCTGCGTCCATGTAATCCCATCCGGACTGGTTGCCGCT
>Ga0100380_10001643_pt1 | contig 24286 bp, 9 predicted proteins | sample CryGeymeta201504_FD_80417 | JGI IMG/M metagenome (GOLD analysis project Ga0100380, IMG submission 80417) | Groundwater microbial communities from Crystal Geyser aquifers in Utah, USA - Crystal Geyser metaG 2015-04 | ecosystem: Environmental > Aquatic > Deep subsurface > Groundwater | place: USA... | reverse complement strand
TTCCTCCGGCACCAATCCCACCACCAAGTGGTCGTGATGCGAGATAGCTCCGTAACATGCGTTGGTTTTCAAGCCGCACTTGGAAGGAGGCGTCGTTCGGGTCTAATGCTGTTCGGAGCCGTTGCAATTCATAAATTCCACTACCTATGGAGGTATATTTGAGAAATACAAATGCCCCAATGGCCATTACGGCACCAAAAACAAGCAACCTAAAATTCTGAATAAGTAAGAGGTATATTCCCATTCCAGCAAAAACAACCAGAAGCGGACCGCGTGAACCAGATATGGCAAGAGAAACGAAGAAGACAGCTGTAAGTAGGATATATACTATCTTCTTCCAAAAGGTCTTTTCACCTAAACCCATGATTAAGGTGATTATTACGGCATGTGCCATCAATGCTCCAAATTGACCGGCATCTGAGAGGAAGCTGAATACCCGGAGTCGGCCATGCAAAATATGGGTGGATGAAGCTCCTGCATCTAGCCAGGCTTTTTCGGCCCCGTCTATACCAAAGTATTTTTGCTTGAATCCCCAAAATGCAACAATCAGACTTAAAACCAAGTAAATACGTAGGAAATTGAAGAGGTCTTTTCTTTTGTTGGCTAAAATAAAGACAAGGGGTACAGCGAGAACAAAATATACAGATAAACCGCGCACTGCAAAGAACCAAGCAGCTCTATTTCGCACCTCGGGATTAACCAATTCAAGAACCGTATAGCCAAACCAAATGAGCATCATCCAACTCAAAGGGTTATTCATGCGTTTGCGGTCCTCCTTATTGGTGCCAAAAAGTATTCCTAGCCAGGTGAGTACCAAAAGTCCGTCGATAGACAGGCCAAGTGGGCCGGGTATATAACGATTTATTCCAATGGCAAAATAGCTTGCAAGGATATAGCCTACAAGCCCCATCTTGGGCGCAACTAAGGTAATATATACATAGATGAGTATTGGCGCAAATCCGGCATATACCAGAGCAACAGGTAAGCCTCCTTTACCAATTAGCCAAGAAAATACCAAGCTGAGCGCCAATCCTGAAAACAGTGCAGGAAAAGCATCTCGATTCCTCGCTAGAAAGCCAATATGCTGTCCCGAGGGCTTCATAGTTAATACGATTTAAGTCGAGACGTGGTCAGGCTTTGTGAAAGCCAATTATGCACGAGCTGGCGTAATCTGGATCGACGTTTAGGGATAGTACCCATTAAATCTTCCAATGAGTCGACCGGCACCGCATTCAGCATAATTTGATGCTTTTTAGGATTTGCCTTATTGAAAATATCTACTAGGTTGATATCTGAAGGAGTCCAAACACGTCCGCTATTCACTATTGTTATGCATAGATCGGCCTTACTAATAAGTTTAAATGGCGCGGGTTGGGTAGATTGGTCTGGTAATTCAAGGAGGACGAAATCATATAGATCTCGCTCCGTTTCCTTTAGTCCCAACTCGGAAAGATTTTCCGTATCAATAAAATGATTGGCGACATCATATAGGAAATAATCTCCTTCAATTTTTTCGAGATCCTTTTTATCCTTATCACGTGGTAGAACAATGAGCGACTTTCTGCCAATAGCATTCAAACGATTCTGCATTTGAATACAGAACCAAGTTTTCCCCTCCCGATTCAAATGACTGCCCACCAGTATGCGTTTTACGCCTGATCGGTTCTCCGTTTCAAGAATCATGTTTGACACGCATTGCTGAACCATGAAATAATTTACTGAATCAACGTCTACCGCCCCAATTTTTGTGGGCATATAAGGAAGGGCGCCTAAAAGTGGAAGTCGGGTTGATTTAATCGCTCGTTTTGGAGTTTTAATGGTATTGTCAAAAAACTCTCTAGCAGCGAGATATCCTAGGATAGTGAAGAGGGTGCCCGTGAATCCGAGAAGAACCAAAATCATACGTTTGGATTTCTCTGGTTGTAGCGGCAAATAAGGGTGGTCAACTATGGTGAGGTTATTCGAGAACTTCAGGTTTTGTTTTTGAAGTTTGGCTTGATTTAGTCCGTGAAGAACAGAAAGGTATTGTTCCTCCGTTACGCGAACCTCACGCTCAAGTCGTGCAATCGACGAACCCCAAGGAGCGAATTGATCGTACTGAAGGTTGAATTCCAACCTTCTTTCTTTAAAGACCTTTAATTTTCCTTCCACTTCTGCAACGTCAAGGACTTTGTCGAGCCATGATTCGAGCAGGTCTTTTTGTGGGGTGGATTCTAGCGTATAGGTATTGTTATAGTACTGAAGTGCGAGTTCTTTGTACTTGTTTTCCAGGTTTTTAATTTGAGATTTTAGAGAGTCGGCTGGCGCATCCTTAGTTCCGTATATTTCTGTGCGCGACAATTTTACCCGAAGGCGAGAGATTTCGTCACGAAGCTGAAGCAATTGGGTATTGTTGTTTAATATTTCTGTTTTCTGCCCCATTTTCACCTCTATAGCAGCTAAGGCAGAACGAGCAGCCGAAAGGCTCATATTGAGCTCGTTGATTTCTATGTCAATATTCTCCTTTGTTTCCGCTACATATTTGGATTGCTCATAGTAGTTGATGATGCGGTTCTCGACCATGAAAGTCTTCAGGCGGTTTTCGGCATCATCTAATTCTGCTTTTGCCGAAGCGAGTTGTTGTTCAAAGTAGCTGGATACATTGGATGTTTCATCCCCTTTGATGTTTCGGTATTGATTGATGAACACGCGGGTAAGAATATCCAAGGCCATTTTTGAAATTCCTGGGTCTTCGCTACGGAAAATCATCTCAAGCATGTCGCTCGAATTCTTTCGGTTTACGGTAAGCGCATGATTGAATCCCATGATACTGTAGTAGGGATGGTCTGCACGCAGAATATTATTGATCGCATTTGATTCATTCGACATGGCAAAAGGAAGCAGGTAATTGTATACCACTTCTTTGTTGCCCATTTTCCTCGCTTTTCGAATCAGGGTATCGGGAAAAATTTCAGGAAGTTTGTCAAAGACTTCTTTTCTAAGTACGGCAGAGTTTGGGGCATTCATACTCAAATGTCTCGCCATCAAGCGCAGATTAACCTCAGTGACTGTTTCCCGAGATTTAATCACCGCAATCATATTGTCAAACGCATTATTCACCGAGAGATAATCCATTTGGGCTTCGAGCGGGTTTGCTAAGTTGGTGCCCGATGCAGCTCCAGTGTATAGACTACTACTTGTAGCATATTCTCTTTTTATATTCCTGGTGAGGAAGATAACTAAGATAGCCGTAAGTAGGGGGAAGAGAATAAGCCAAGGGAGGTTTTTAAACACCACCCGCATATAGGAGAGCAGCGTCATGGATTATTTGAGCGTTTGATTTCGAACATTTCTACACCAATTAAGGCTTCAAATTGAAAATAGGCAGTAGCAAACTCTCTGAATTGCAATTCGTAATTCGTGCGAGCGATTGTTTGCATATTTTTCAATCGGCTAAATTCAGAGGGGGGTAGAGTTCCATTTTGAAATTGAATCTCTGCAATGTTTAATGTAAGGGTGGAAGTCTGCACATCTTCGCTAATAATTTTAAGCAAACGTTGCGCGGTTACGAGTTTGAAATATTCTGAAATGATTTCACGACGAAGGCGAAGTTTCGCTTCATCTACCCTTGCCTCAAATTTGCTTAACTCGGCCTTCATCATTTCAATTTTCACTGGAGTCTGAGTAAAGATTGATAAAGGCAGAACAACCGTCGCACCAAGAGTATATCCGCTACTTGCTTGGGTACTATTTCCACCGGTTGCAGGGTTATAGGTGTTCAATGCCAGATTCTGACTCCCTAAGCTTCCACTTGCAAAGGTGGAGATATACGGGTGCCAAGAGCGTTTAGCTAATACAACTTGAGCTTTTGCGGATCCGACTTCCCCCGCATGGAAACGCAGGGTAGGAGAATTTGTGAACGCAATATCTACGATGGTATCCAGAGGCAGTAGTTGCGTGGTTACGTCTTCATCAAAGTTTAGGCTAAATATGTCACTATACTCAAAAGTGTCCATAGAGGCCACAGTATCACTTTGCGCTTTTACACGATGAGCGCAGATTGTGCCACTCGCGAGCAGCAGAAGTATTATATAACGGTAGGCAGTTTTGTGCATGTTTGAAATACGAAGATACATTTGGTATGCCAATGACAGCATTCAAAAATAGTAGAATTATCGACTTCCCCCGAGTTTCTACCAAAATTGGGCGTCGCGCCGGATTAAATGTGGTTCTCAGATGATCAAGGAATTTAGCTGAATTCATTCGCTAGCTTTCCAATAATGGGATAAATATTTTTTTTATGGGTTCAGGCAACCTTCTTAATTTATGGTTGTCGAACAAGTGCAATGGAGCAAAAACACCATTTGAAAAAAATATCTAAAATCGTCCGGAAGGGCTTTTTTTACTGATGAAATTGCATAAATTGCGACGGTGAAAGGTCATAAAACCAGCCTTTCGCTACCAGATCAGAAACTCAAATCTGTTTATTTGGCTGATATTCAGTCGGGTAAATTGTGGCTTTGCGTGCAGGTCTGGTACTAATAAACCAAACGAAACTGAAAGCATGCTTATGAAGACGAGCTTTACAAAATCATTCCTTGCACCGGGAGTTGGGCTATTGATGGCAAGGAGTGCCAATGCTCAATCGCTTAGTGCCTCAAAATCTATATCAAGTTTCGAATCGAACATCATCGATGTAACTTTAGGGAATGTCTCATTTGTTTCATCACGTACATTTCACGCAATTCATACCTACTTTAATAGCAAGATTCAATTTAACCTGAGCCATATGGTCACGGGTGTTTCTGTGTTTCAAATGACAACGGAATTTGGGCATACGACCAAACGAGTTGTAATAAATAAAATAAAAACTTTGAGTAAAGTGGGGTTTGAAAAAACTCCCCTTAAACTTATTTAACCAACCAAAGCCTATTTATATGATTAGAAATTCTACTTTTAAGAATTGGAAAAGGTATCGTCTGATTGGACAATTATTCAGTGGGGTGGCCATTGCGTTTTTCGCGGCCTTTCCTACGGACTTGATTGCTCAATCTTCGTCACCTGCGCCTTATTGTGCCGTAAACCATGCGTATACGGGAACTGATCCTTGTGCTTCGGCTCTTGCGAAAATTGCTCGAGTTGAAGTTAGCAATCTTGACCATAGTGCAAGTTGTCCAGACGGTCGTGGCATTTATACCTATTGGGATAATGTTGCTGCTGTTGATATGAGCCCGGGCTCAGACTATGAGTTTACTTTAACAACAGGTGTTACCAATAACTACTATAATGAATGGGGTGTTTGGTTAGATCTAAACGGTGACGGCGACTTTACCGATGCGGGTGAGTTTTTATTCCGCGGAGTAAGCACAGGTGCTGGAGCAACCCTCATAAAATCTGTATCGATTCCTTGTTCTGCGATTCCTGGTAAAACCAGAATGAGAATTCGTAATGATTACAGCTATAATGGTAGCCCATATACATACGGTACGGGTTATGATTGTGGTAACTCAACTTATGGTAATCAGGGATACGGTGAAACGTGGGATTTTGATGTTCAAATTTTAAGTGTAGCGAGTCCTACTTCTAATTTCTCTCAACCAGATACTGTATACACAGGATGGAATGCAACTTTTGCAAATGCTAACGTGGTCGGCTATACCCACAAATGGTATAACTCTGACTTAGATGCTACGCTAAAAACGGTAAATGCTACTACAACTAATTATTCGTATGCATTTCCAACAGCAGGTACCTATACGCTCAAACTTGAATCATCAAACTGCCAAGGAACGGCGATAGGTTCAAAATCTGTAGTTGTTGTAGATCCTACTTCGACTCCGATTGCTAATTTTGTAAGTAGTAAGAATCAAATTTATTTCTCGGGCAACCCAGAAGAAGTTGAATTGTATGATTTATCATCCTTTGGTCCTACTTCATGGGAGTGGACACTGACTCCAGACGTAAATAGTGGAGCACCATGGTTTTGGTCATCAGGTAATCAATACTCTCAAACACCTTCTGCATTCTTTTATGATTACGGGATTTATGAAGTATGCTTAACTGTATCAAATAAACTTGGTTCATCTGCTCCTTTATGTCGTTCTGCCTATATTAAGGTTGAAGAACCTACAGGGTCAAATTATATCAATGTAATGGGTACTGACATAAAAAGTACCTTGGATTCAGGTAAAATCTATGATACCGGTGGTCCTTCAAGTGGCTATAAAGACAATGAGTATTATACCTTTAATATTGAGCCATGTGGTGCCTCGTCTATTACACTGAACTTTAATAGTTTTGATACTGAAGCAAGTTGGGATTTTCTAAAAGTTTATGATGGTCCTGATCAAAGCAGTCCTCTTCTTGGCTCTTATTCAGGAACTACACTTCCACCATCATTAACTGCTATGAGTGGAAGAATGACTCTTCTCTTCACTTCCGACATTAGTGGTAATGCTCCTGGTTTTGAAGCAACTTGGACTTCCAATATTCCTCAGAATGGTCCAATATCCGCTGATTTTGATCTACCTGATACCCTTTGGGAATGTTCTGGTGGTACTCAGTTAGTTCTTAAAAATGCTACGACCGGTGTTGTTGCTGGTCAGGCTTCATATGATTGGATTATTGATTTTGACCCGAATGTAAGCTACCCTCCATTATACTGTGACTATTGCGATGAGGAAAATCCTGAGTGGAAAGTCCCAGCAAGTGGTCAATTTGAGGAATACCAAATTAGAATGGTTGCGAGCAGCTGTGAAGGAAATGATACAGTTGTGAAAACATTACGTGTTGCTCCGACTACAAAATTGCCTACCGTAGACTTTAGCGCGTCAAATCGCCGCGTTTCTGCAAATAGTGTGGTGAAATTAACGGAAATTAGTACTGCAGCTTGTGGTTATAAATGGACCATCACGCCTGTAACAGGTTGGACTTTGGAACAAGGCTTCTCGTTAACAGATGCTAATATCGATGTTAAATTTACGAATGCTGGTTCTTACCATATAGAATTAGAATTAACAAATGATAATGGTTCATCTGTAAAAACTAAAACGAATTATATCGATGTGGTTGATTATTGTACGCCTTCCGTAAGCATCCCAGCAATTGGTGATGTGGGTATCAATCAAGTTATCATCGAAAACATTGATAATGAGTCCGTTTCTGGACAAGCACCTGGATATACTAATTATACTTCTGATTTCGGTGTTGCACTGACTGCTGGAAGGACCTACACATTAGAGGTTTCTAGACTTTCCATGGTTAACTCTATGACACGTAAGGCATGGATTGATTTCAACCGTGATGGTATCTTCCAAGAATCAACGGAACGTATCATGTTAGAAACAAATGCGAATACCGCTTCGAATACGGTAACATTTACTGTTCCTGATTATACTTATACGGTAGAAGGTGAAAGTCGCTTACGTATTGGAGCTTCTTTAGGCGCCTCGAGCTTTGATGCTTGTGGTCCAATCCAAGTAGGTGAATTTGAAGACTACGGTGTTATGCTGATGTATGATGATTTGCCTCCTGTTATTACTATGAATGGTATGGATACAGTTTATGTTGAAGTAAATTCAAGCTATACTGAAGACAGCGCTGTTTGTATTGATAATATTGAAGGTGATATCACCTCTCGAATGATTATTACCAATCAAATTGATTTAACGCAGGCCGGTATCTACTTTGTACATTATGATGTAACAGATGCTTCTGGCTTGGCCGCGGTGCGTGCATCTAGAATGGTGATAGTTTCTACCGACCTTACTGCTCCTGTACTAACATTAACAGGAGGAACAACATACGTTCATAGCGTATTGACTCCTTTTGTTGAGCCAGGGTATTCTGCACTTGATAATCCAGGTAATAAGAATGTCACTGGTGACGTAATTGTTACAGGTATTGTTGATGAGTCAACAATTGCTGATTATAACCTGATCTATTCAATCTCTGACGCTAATGGAAATTCTGAAATTATGATCAGAACCGTTCAGGTGCGTGATATTGATGCACCGGTGATTACTTCCCCAGCCAAAGTTTTCTGGCAAGTGGGTACGCCATTTAAAAATCCTGTTACAGTGACGGATAATTTTGACCAAAATGTTCAGTTAACTAAATCTGGGTTTATTGATGTGAATGTATTCGGTACTTATACGGTTACTTTCAATGCGAAAGATTTCTCTGGAAATGTTTCAAATGCGGTAACGGTTGAATTTGAAGTAGGTGATGCGACAGCTCCTGTAATCAAAACATTACAAGGATCTGAAACGATCGTCGTTCAAGTGAATGATGCGAATTTCTTTGAGCCTCCTGTAACGGCAGTTGATGATTTCTTCCCGAATGTTTCTGTAACACGTGATGCTTCAGCTTTAAATATTTATGAGCTAGGTTCTTACCCTGTAATTTATACAGCAGAAGATGGAGCAGGTAATACGGCTACTTTTACACGTACAATTCGTGTGGTGGATACTGAGAAACCTCAGATTAGTGCTTCTCCATTGAATATTCAAAGATGGACTGGAAGTTTTGATCCATTGGAAGGTGTAACTGCCATTGATAACTATTGGTCTCCAGCTTGGTTTGAATCAAACTCTGCAATTGAAGTAATATTTAGCAATGTAGATGTTGATTACCCAGGAATCTATAATATCGTTTACCGTGCAACAGATGGATCTGGAAATATTTCAGCCTTGAAAACACGTGTAGTTAGCGTTTGGACTCCAACTTCTTTGGAAGGTGTGGATCTCGCTTCTATGGTCAATGTATATCCTAACCCAACTTCTGGAAAATTCACCATGAAATTGGATGAACAACTCGGAAGTGAAGTGGATGTTCGTGTGATGGATGCCTTGGGTAATATAGTAATGGTTAAAGATGCAAGTGCTTTCTTTAACGGTGAAGCTCAATTTGATCTAAGTCAAATGAGTGCTGGGGTCTATATGATTCAAATAGCAACTGAATTTGGAAATACAACCAAACGTGTAGTTGTCAATAAATAAAATAAATTCACTAGGTGAAGAGGAGTCTAATTGGGCTCCTCTTTATCTGGTTTAAAATAAATACATATCAAACCTAAATTTCACATATGATGAAAATTTCTACCACCTTAAGATTAACCTCGACTCGGTCTATGCTGAGAGGGTTAATCATTGCGGCTGGTTTTGTTTTTACGACAGGCCAGTCAGCAAATGGACAAGCTACAAGCCCCCCGCAGGGAGTTTGTACTGCCACTCATCAGTATAGTAATACCAATAATTGTATCAATGACTGGAGTTTTGCCAGCGTTGGCGTCAATGGTTGGACACATAATGTAAATTGTAATACAAGTGCTCCGTATCGTTATTGGAACAATCTAGGTTCTGTTACTACCTTAAACCCAGGTGGAGTATATACGGTAAACATGACAACACTATCTACTATTTATCAAATGGGTCGTGGAGCATGGATTGATTATAACCATGATGGAACATTTTCTGCTAATGAATTCCTCGGAACAACAGCAACGGCTACAGGTAGTACCAACACACAATTTACAGTTCCGTGTAACGCTGTTGCGGGTCCAACTTTGATTCGTTTCCGTTGTGATTATTATTATGCATTCAACTCAGGCATTGGTTGTGGAAACGCGCCATATGGGTATGGAGAAACGATGGATTATATCATCAATATTTCTTCTTCAAGCTCTCCGTCAGCTAATTTTTCTATCCCTGATACCGTGTATCAAAATTCTCCAACACTATTTGTGAATAGTAACCAGTTGGGATATATTGGACATGAGTGGGATTTGTTGAATCAAGGGGGTAATCCAGATGCTAAGTCGGTAAATTATACTGGGACTTTTGCAAATTTGGGAACCTACCAATTAAAATTGAGTAGCACAAATTGCCAAGGTACTGCAACAACTACCAAGTCATTTGATGTGGTTGCACCAACTTCTTCACCGGTTGCAAACTATGTGGTTAGCGAAAATGATGTGGCCTATAATGGACTAGATCCAATTTTTGTTGACTTTTTTGATTTGTCACTTTATGGACCAACGGCTTGGGAGTGGACAATGAATCCAGACTGGTTAAGTGGAGCTCCATTTATTTGGACAACCAATAGTTTTGATCAAAATCCATCTGCATTTTTCTATGACTTTGAAAGCTACGATGTATGTTTGGTTGTTTCCAACAGTAAAGGAACAGACACTCTTTGTAGATATGGATACATTAATATTAAAGCACCAGGTGCTGGAGCTACCTATTCGAACAAATTAGGACAAAACGCCGGGTCTAATCTAGATTCAGGTTATATTTTCGATTCTGGTGGCGACGCCGATCCATATAGCTCGAATGAGTTTTTTCAGTTTGTTATTGAGCCTTGTGGCGCTTCTAAGGTGACACTTTACTTCCATGAATTTGATGTTGAGGCAGGTGATCATTTAAAAGTATATGATGGTACTTCAAGTAAGGGTACACTATTGGGTAACTTTTCAGGAACTAACATTACCTCTAGCGTAACAGGAAACTCTGGAAGTCTTTATTTAGAATGGACGTCAGATGGTAAAGGAACTTCATCTGGATTTAAAGCCTCTTGGAATTCTGTTATTGTAGCTAATGGCCCTGCGACAGCAGACTTTACCATTGCTGATACGGTTTATTCTTGCTCACTTGGAAATGATGTTGAATTCTTGAATAGCTCTACAGGAGTCGTAGTTGGACAAGCGTCTTACGATTGGATTTTTGATTATGACCCTAGTGTAACGTATCCTGCAGGATATGCTGATATTAAAGACGAGGAAAGTCCGATTTGGCCTTACTCTGCAAACGGTACTTATGATGTTCGCATGATTTTAAAGTCTTGCGAAAACTATGATACGATTGTTAAAACTTTTGTAATTGCAAATACCAATTCAAACCCAATCGTTGATTTTTCAACTACGAATACAATCCTTAAAGTAAATGGAACTTCCTTCTTTAAGGCTTCATCCATTGCTGCTTGTTCATATAAGTGGGAGATTACACCGCTAACTTATTCGATTGAAAATGGTGGTGTAGCTACAGACAATGAGATTACAGTGAAGTTCACTGCTCCAGGTTCATACAGTGTTAAGCTTATTGCTTATAACGATAATGGTTCTTCTTATAAAGAACGTACCAACCATATTGAAGTTATAGATTACTGTAAACCAACCTCTCTTTATCCAACGGTTGCTGATGTAGGTATCATCAATGTGGAAATGGCTGAGATCATGAATGAGTCTGAGTCTGGTAAAGCGCCAGGGTTTACAGATTACACTGCTACGATGGGTACATCAGTACTATTAGGAGAAACCTATACTTATACTGTAGAAAGACCAACCCAAGTAAACAATGTGAATTTCAAAATTTGGATTGATTATAACCGTGATGGTGTTTACTCTGAACCAGCTGAATTGGTTGCGTCTGAAGTTAATTCAACTGCTAAAAGATTCTCTGGGACGATTTCTATTCCTGGTTTGGCGGATGTAGTTCCTGGTGAATCTAGAATGCGCGTTGCAATGGGATTGGCGAATACCAACCTATCCGCTTGCGGTCCGAACCAAGTAGGAGAGTATGAAGATTATACGATTATGCTTGAGTTGGATGATATGCCACCAGTAATCACCTTGATAGGGACAGATGAAGTAATTGAGAAAAATACTTCTTATGTAGATTTAGGAGCAACAGCAGCAGATAATATTGAAGGAAATATTTCTTCGAGAATTGTAACCAATATCAATATTGATTCGGCTCAAGCTGGATTCTATTTTGTAACCTATAATGTTGCCGATATGTCAGGCAATATGGCTGCTGAAGTAATCAGAAAAGTACAAGTGGTTGAAGATTTAACTACTCCAACGATTGTATTGAATGGAGCTAATCCATTGTTATGGTCAGTTCAGGTTCCATTTATGGATCCAGGATTTGTGGCTACGGATATGCCTTCCGGAGCGAATATTGACAATTTGGTTCAGGTTTCAGATAACGTGAATGTCGAAAAAATTGGTGACTATACGGTAACCTTTGATGTTCAGGATGCTTATGGCAATAAAACGGTTGAAACGCGTACAGTTCAAGTTCGTGATACTACTGCTCCAATGCTTGTAGGAAATACAACAATGCCAATTCAAGTTGGTGTTCCTTTTGTGAATCCAATTATGGCTACGGATAATTTTGATATGAATGTTCAGCCAGTAGAAAAAAGCGGATTTGTAAACTCAATGTTTATTGGGACGTACAGCGTAACCTATGGTGTGGAAGATGCTTCTGGGAATAAAGGAGCTGACCTAACGGTTCAATTTGAAGTAGAAGACTATATCGCTCCAACTATTTACTATACTCCAGGTACAGAAACAGTTGTTGTGGATGTGTTTAATTCCAATTGGGAAGATGCTCCAGGTTTGAATGTAAGTGTAGGAGATAATTACTATCCTACAGCTTCTTTAACAAGAACACCTCAAGCCGGATTCGATATCAATACAGTGGGTACATTTACAATCACTTATGAAGCGACTGACAAATCTGGAAATACGAGCACTTTTGTTCGTACGGTTAAAGTTGTAGATAGAGAAAATCCAGTTGTTTTAGCGAACACCGTAAACCTTCCAAGATGGAGCACTTTTGATTTCACAACAGGAGTTGTGGTTGCAGATAACTATTATCAACCAACTGACTTCCGTGACAATGTAAATGGATGTGTCGTTGAAATTATTCGTTCAAATGTTGATTTCAACTATCCTGGAATTTATCAAGTTACTTATGTAGCTACAGATGGTTCTGGCAACATGTCGGACGAAACCACGCGCTTGGTACAAATTGGAGAAAACAGTGTAAACACCGGAATCAATGCGATTGATTTTGAGAAAACGGTAACGGTTTATCCTAACCCAAGTTCAGGTAGCTTCACTGTTGAAATCCAATCAGCAGTTCAAGATAATATCGCCATTGATGTAGTTAATTCAATTGGTGAAGTGGTATATGTGCTCACTGAAAGCAATTTGAAAGGCGGAAGTGTAAATATCAACCTGCAAAATGTAGCGGAAGGTGTTTATTTCGTTCGCGTTCATGCCGACGGACAAGTAGCCACCAAGAAATTGGTAATTGCGAACTAACAGTTTATAAAGGAATTATAGGAGAGTAAGATTCTTACTCTCCTATTGATTCCCATTGAAATAATCAAACCAATAGATAACAACTAAACGTCAATGTATTATGGCAAATAATTCTACTAACATATATTCGATTAGGAAGGATTCGCTGAAACGATTTATGAGCGGGATAGTGGTAGCGGTTGCTGCGCTAGTCCCGACTACTTTGTTAGCGCAATCATCCACTTCCAACCCGTATTGTACGGTAAACCACCCGTATACGGTATCTAACTACAATGGAGATCCTTGTGCAGCCCCGTTGGCTAAAATTAAAACGGTAAAAGTAAGTGACCTGGATCATACAGCGAATTGTCCGGATGGTCGTGGGATTTATACGTATTGGGATAATGTTACTCCAGTAACAATGAGTCCTGGTGCGGAATATACCTTTGAACTTACTTCTGGGGTTACAACTACCTACTATAATGAGTGGGGAGTTTGGATTGACTTAAATGGAGATGATGACTTTACTGATGCAGGTGAGTTTATTTTTAGAGGTCAAACCACCGGAACAGGTGCTATCACCAAAACAATAACCATTCCTTGTAGCGCCGTTGGCGGAAAAACAAGAATGAGAATCAGAAATGATTACAGTTATAATGGTAGTCCTTATACTTTCGGACAAGGCTACGATTGTGGTAATTCAACTTATGGTAACCAAGGGTATGGTGAAACATGGGATTTTGATGTTCAAATGGGTAGTGTAGGTGCTCCATCTGCTAAATTTAATTTTGCCGATACAGTGTATGTTAATTCGCCATCCTTCTTTGTGAATGGGAATGCTACCGGATATATCAGTCATGAATGGGATGTCATTGGATTAGGAAATTCGCCTGATGGAACCAAAACGAATTTCACCTATACTTTCCCTAATACAGGAACCTATCAAGTGCGTTTAAGCAGCACCAATTGTTCTGGAACTTCTACAACTACAAAAAGTTTTGATGTAGTTAATCCTACTTCATCTCCTAGCCCAGGTTTTGTAACCTCATTGAATGAAGTGACTTATGATGGAGTGAATCCATTGTATATTGATTTTTATGATTTATCGTCTTTCGGTCCAACCCAATGGGAATGGATTCTCACTCCTGATTTCTTGAACGGTGCACCTTATTTCTGGTCTATTGGATCACAATACGATCAAAACCCTTCATCCTTCATGTATGATGTAGAAATCTACGATGTATGCTTAGCAGTTGGAAATAGTGCAGGTTGGGATACTTTGTGTAAAAACGGATATATCAATATTAAGGCTCCTGGTGCAGGTTCTACCTTTACCAATAAAATGGGAGAACAACTAGGCTCCGATAGCGATACTGGATTAATTTATGATTCTGGTGGCGCAAATGGTGACTATAAGAACAATGAATACACAGAGTTCTTAATTGCTCCTTGTGGTGCATCTCAAGTTAAATTGACATTCTTACAGTTCAATTTGGCAGCGAATGATGAACTTATGATTTTTGATGGTGCAGGTTCAACTGCTCCGGCAATTGGTTCTTTCAAAGGAACTAACCTTCCAAATTCAATCACCAGTTCTGGTGGAAACCTTTATTTGGTATTCTTGTCAAATAATGCAGGTACCGCTCCAGGTTTCCTAGCAACTTGGGGATCTATTTCTCCAAATAACGGAGCGCCAAATGCTGACTTTACTGTAGCAGATACCGTTTACCAATGTTCATTAGGTAATAATGTAATCTTTGAAAATGCCTCAACAGGTGTATTGATTGATCAAGCTTCATACGATTGGATTTTTGATTATGATCCAAACGTTACCTACCCAACAGGTTATGCTGATTTGAAAGATGAGCGTAATGCTGAATGGCCTTATTTCAATACCGGTACTTACAGTGCGCGAATGGTATTGAAGTCATGTGAAGGAAATGATACAGCTGTTAAAACATTTGTTATTGCGAATACCACGAACAATCCGATTGTAGACTTTACTAATTCTGAGACAATACTCAAAGTTGGTGATATGGCTCAATTACAAGACAAAAGTGTAGCGGGTTGCGAATACGAATGGATAATTACCCCAAATTCTTATACGATAGAAAATGGTGGTGATGAGTACGATCGTGTAATTGATGTTAAATTCACTGCTCCGGGTAGCTATAATGTGAAATTGATTGTGTCAAATGACAATGGATCTACTTCACTAGAGAAAACAAATCTGATTGACGTTATTGAATATTGCTCTCCTGCAGTCTTCTATCCAACCGTTGCTGATGTAGGAATCAATAGTGTAACAGTTGATAATATTACAAATGAGTCTGCTTCCGGAACAACTCCAGGATACACGGATTATACCAATGATGTTGCCTTCAATCTAACCTTAGGAGCTAGCTACTCATTTGAAATTTCAAGAAACTCTAATGTGAATGGTGTGAACAGAGCTATCTGGATTGATTTTAACCGTGATGGTGACTTTACAGATGCAGGTGAATTGATAGCAACTCAAACGGCCTCCTCGGCTTTGAGTTTCTCTGGTTCATTTGTTATGCCTGGAATTAATGATGTGGTGGTTGGCGAAGCACGTATGCGTGTTGGTTCTAGCTTGATTAATACATCATTGACTTCTTGTGGTCCTATTCAAGTAGGCGAATTCGAAGATTATGCGGTTAATATAGTCTTAGATGATTTTGCTCCTTTCATCACCATGACAGGAACAGATGTAGTAATAGAAGTAAATTCTACCTATACCGATATGGGTGCAACGGCTGTTGATAATATTGAAGGAAATATTACTTCTTCAATCGTAACAAATATCTCGGTTGATATGACACAAGCTGGAGTTTACTTCGTAAGCTATGACGTGACGGATAAGAGCGGAAACGCTGCCGCAACAGTAACAAGAAAAGTAACGGTCGTTCAGGATTTAACTGAGCCAAGTATCACTTTGAATGGAACAAGCCCAATGATATGGTCAGTTCTTTATCCGTTTGTTGAGCCAGGCTTCACCGCTGTTGATCAGCCAAGTGGTAAAAATGTAGATGCGCAAGTGAATGTTACGGGAACCGTGGATGAAAATGCTATTGGTGACTATACCCTTACTTATACTGTTTATGATGATTATGGTAACATGACCGAAGAAACACGTGTTGTTCAAGTAAGAGATACAACTGCACCAACAGTTGAGTCTGACCCAATTGTAAATATTCAAGTGGATGCACCTTTCGTAGATCCTGTTTATGCATCGGATAATTTTGATGCAAATGTTCAAGCGGTTAAAGTTAGTGGAACAGTATTCTCCAACTCTATTGGAACATACACTCAGACTTATGTTGCTACAGACTTCTCAGGAAATAAATCTGCAGAAACGACTGTCACTTTTGAAGTGGCTGATTTTATCGCTCCTTTAATCCATCATACACCAGGTACCGAGATTGTTAAAATCATGGTTTTTGATAATGATTGGATGAACAATGTAAATATGGCAGTTACCGCAACGGATAACTACTATTCATTTGCTGATTTAGAAGTGATTTATCCTGCGAACTATTCAACTGATGTGATTGGAGAATATACGATTACATATAAAGCAACCGATAATGGCGGAAACGAAGCAACATTCGAGCGCATCTTACGCGTGGTGGATGAGGAACGTCCTGTTATTGTAACCAATCCAGTGAACTTAGCTCGTTGGACTACTTTTGACTTTACCGAAGGAGTATCTGTAAAAGATAATTACAATACTCCACTCCAATTCGCAGACGAATTGAATGGATGTAGAGTAGATATCATTCGTAGTAATGTAGACTTTAATTACCCTGGTCTTTATGAGGTTTGCTACCAAGCTTATGATGAGTCTGGAAACGAATCATTCATTACTTGCCGCTCTGTACAGGTAAGAGAAACTGGAGAATTCTTAGGAGTTGACAACTTGAATATGGAAGATATGTTGAGTATCTATCCAAACCCAAGTGCTGGCGCCTTTACAGTTAAATTCGAAGGAAACCTTGCAACTGATGCGTCAATTACCATATTGAATGCTCAAGGACAAGTGATTCAAACAATCGCTAGCCCAGAATTCCAAAACGGTGAATTGGCTATCAATATTACAGGTTCGTCTGCTGGAATGTACATCGTACGTGTTCAGTCTGGCGACCAGATTGTGAATAAGAAAGTGACTATCCAATAGTCTCAATTTTTTGATATGTAGAAGGGCTCCGATTCGGGGCCCTTTTTTTTGGGCTATACTTTTTATTTTAAGAAAGTTGCGTGTAATTATTAGCTAGGATTTGCACCCTTTGCATGGTAGCTTTAATTAAGATGCCGATTGTACAGTTGAACGAATCACTGAGTTATGAAGAATATTACAGTTTGTTTTTCTGTTTACCGTTTGGAGTCCTACCCAGGCGCAGCAATATTTTTTTGATGATTTCGACACCTGTAATGTCTGATTATAGATGGTTTGTAGGCGATGGAGATCGATACCAAACTCAAACAGTTATTCATCATTACAAATTGAATGGGATTTATACGGCAAAGCTTATTGTGACTTTGGATAAACTTTGTTCGAGTGAGCATTCAGAAATGGTATCAATTACACCAACTAGTGCAATGCAAGTCAAGGGTGTGGACATGATGGTGTAGCCAATCCAAATAAGGGTGAATTTTTGCTTATGCTCGATAAGAGTATTTCCCCCAATTCGATTGGCTTGTACGGCATAAATGGTCAGCAGTTTAAAGCATTTGATTTGGCTCATTATGAAAACGGAAAATTGGCGGTGTCACTCAAGGGATATTCTTCTGGAGTTTATATAATACGTGTTGAGGTGCCTCGTGGAAGTTGGAGTCAGAAAATTCTAATTGAATAATAGATTACCACTTACAAGTGCAAAGGGCTTCTTCGGAAGCCCTTTTTTCTGAAATTTTTTCGCTCACGATTTTTTTGTTAAATTCGACTGCGCACTTAGGGAAATCTAACTCCTAAGTCTGCAAAAAAGGAGGCCAAACCAAATGAAAAAAAAACTACAAACACTTAAGGTAGCTATGCTGTCTTTGGTGCTGACGGGTGCCATGCAATCTGTTCAAGCCCAAAACTATCTTATTAACGAGACATTCGACAATTTTCCTGCAAATCTCAATGGGACATCCGCCAATAGTTGGACGGCATTTACCATTTCTGGAGATTCTTCGGTAGACCGGTGGATATTTGATAACGCCATTGGCTATGATGTTGCATCCCCTCTTAGTGGGCAGGTTGCACTAGCCGACTGCTATATGGGAGGATACCCAAACACCGGCTCAAACAATACGAATGCTCAAGACATGACTTTGGTTAGTCCAACGGTAAGTACCGTAGGCTTAAGCAACTTAACCCTGACCTATGATGAGGTGTATCTACAGCTCGCCACTAGTACCATCTATGTTGAGGTTTCAACCGACGGTGGAACCAATTGGACTACTGTCTATACCACCGCTACTGGAGGCTTTTTTTCCAACTCAAGGACTATAAACCTTGGTGCCTATACAGGAAATGCCACGTTTAATATTCGGTATAGATGGACAACACCAGCCACCACCACCCATGGTTATTGGTTAGTAGATAATGTGAAGGTATTCAGTCGATATGCCAATGATGTCGGTGTGGAGGCCGTAATTGATCCTCAAAACAATGCGTGTCCGAATGCGGCTCAAGGCATTGCCCTCAAAGTCACGAATTTTGGAACCTCGTCGGCCAGTAATATTTCGGTGAATTTGGGTGTGACTGGCGGTGCGAGCGGAAGCTTCTCTACCACGATTTCTTCGCTTAACGCAGGAAGCAGTGTGAACGTATTCACAGCAAATACTATAAATACCACAGCTGGAGGTAATATCAACTTTACTGGTTATACCACTTATGCTGGAGACCAAACCACCACGAATGATACGCTGAATGCCACGATTGTGACTGCTCCCACGCCAACTGATCCATCAGGGAATCCGATTGTGCAATGTGGTATCGGACCAGTGACCTTATCGGCAAATTCAGCTGCAGGTGAAGAAACAGTTTGGTACGATGACTCGCTTACCTCAACTTCTTTAGGCGATGGAAATCCATTCGTTTACGGAAATACTGTCTATGCAAGCAGAAGATTCTTCGCAGAAAATACACGAGGACTTCCTTCGAAACATTCAACAGGATTGACTGGTGTTTACCGGTTTAATACCACCACGGAAAAAGCCATCTTCTTTGATTTGACGGCGAGCAACGAAGTGGTAATTGACAGCTTTGCTAGTAATTTCGCTTATAACGGCCGATACATTTGTTCCGTATTTTACAAAACAGGATCCTATGTTGGCTTCGAAAATAATAAAGCGGCATTTACCCTTTTAAAAGTTGATACGGTATCTGCCAGTACTCTTGGTCAAGCGGCTTATGTAAGCTTGGACGGTGCAACGAAACGTGTTGGAAATGGGCAGACGGTTGGATTCGCCATTACCTCACGTCCATTTACTGGCAGCGGAATACCTGATTTTGCGTTTAAGCTAGGTGCAACCAATAATATTTCAAATGTCGACATGTCTATCTACTCCAATGCAGTAGCGACAACCGCATTTAATGGCATCCTAAATGGATACAGTGGAGATATCATGGTATTTTATAAGAAAGTATGTAAAAGCCAACGAAAAGGTATTGATGTGGTCATTATACCTAAACCAACAGGCTTGGAGTTCAAAAAAGGAATGCCCAATAATGGAGCGTTTCGCTCTGGGACCTTGGGGAATCCAGATGTTGCACGTTTGAATGATACCTTTACCTATGAATTGAACCCAATTACAGGATATACCAATGCAGACTTTGGAACGGGTTGGGTAATAACGGATTTCAGCATAAAGACAATAGGTGGAATGGCACCGCAATCATCAGATACATCTACAACGCTTCCGGGCGCACAGAATGGTACCCTGAGATTTATTCCAACTTCTGGGGTGAATGATTTGTATAAACTCGATATTACGGTCTTAGATATTGCGAAGAATTGTGATACAACAGTAAGCCGCTATTTACTCATTGGAGCCGACCCTCATGTTCAGTTTAATACAGCAGCAATCTGCGAGGGAGATGAAACCAGCTTCAATAATACTTCCTCTATAGCATCAGGCTCGATGCATTATAAGTGGTATTTTGGCGATGGAGATTCTACGGAAAATGCGAATCCAAAACATACCTATGCAGCAGCTGGGAGTTATGATGTGAAGTTAATCGGAACCTCAAATTATGGGTTTGTTTCTATATTTGACTCAACAATCCAGGTGTTTGAAATTCCACAGGCTGACTTTACAGTGGGCAATGTTTGTGAGGGTTCGAATCATCAGTTTACAGATGCCTCCTATATCCCAAGTATTGGCTCACCGATTTATACATGGACCTTTGGGGATGGAACTGCGGGTTCAACTCAAAGCAGCCCTTCACATACCTATGTTGCCACTGGAACCTATTTGGCTAAACTTCATGTTGACGTCAATGGCTGTTCAAGCGAAAAACAACGTTATGTCACACTGGCGCCACGTGCAATACCTGATTTTAACGTTCAAACAACCTGTAATAATAGCGAAGCAGCATTTTCTGATGCAAGTTCTATCGCCTTCGGTACATACGGTACCACCTATAAATTTGGCGATGGAAATCAAAGTGCAGATCCAAATTCAAAACACAAATACGCCTCTTTTGGTTCTATAGATGTGACCTTGATTGTTGCAAGCGACTTGGGTTGTGTGGATTCAATCGTTAAAACCATCACCTTAATTGAATCGCCGGATGCTGATTTTAACCTTTCTACGAAATGTGCTGGAGAGCCAGTTCAAATTAATAACGTGACATCTATACCATCTCCAGGGTCAAACGGTTATGTATGGAATCTTGGAAATGGACAAACGAGTACTTTGGATAATCCTAGTACGACCTACCTTGGGCCTGGGGAGTATAAGATTCAATTAATTGCGAATAATACGAATGGTTGTTCAGATACTTTGATTAGAACCATAGTTATAGATACAAAACCAGTGGTTGGGTTTACCGCTCAGAATGTATGTGAGGGAAAACCGGTAGTATTCAAAAACAATTCAGTCAATACTACCAATTCAATTTCCTATAACTGGAATTTTGCAAATGGCACAAGCAGTATGGTTTTGGATACTAGCATTATTTATTCATCTGCCGGTAGCTATGATGTGATACTATATGGAACTACTGGGAATGGTTGTGTAGATACTGCAATGAAAACCATTGAAGTATATCCAGTTCCAAGTTCAATATTTACTGTAAGCTCTGGACAAGTAGGAGATGGAACCATGGTGTTTGATGGTCCGACTGGTGCCGGTTATAGCTACCAATGGTTCTTGGGCGATGGAAGTAAATCCAATGCGGCGACTTTCAGTCATACCTACAAGATGTCTGGGAGCTACCAAGCACGCTTAATTGTTATCAGCGATAAAGGATGTAGTTCTGAATCGTCTCAAAGTGTTAGCGTTACGCCAACTGGAATTCATTCAGAGATGGGTGAAATAGAAGTGTACCCAAATCCGAGCAGTGGAAGTGTGCAGCTTAACCTTACTGCCATGCCTGTAGAAATATACCAAGTAAGTATCCGAGACTTGCAGGGTAAGGTCCTCAAGGAGCTTAATGTTCAAGGCGGAACAGTACATACACTCGATTTGAGCGATTTGGCACCAGCGACCTATTTATTGGATGTATCCAGCTCTGGTACCCTGTATTCTGTTCGAATCAGTCTTGTACATTAACTGTATTTTGCTGAAATATTATTCCTCAAAAGGGAGAAGATTAATCATCTTCTCCCTTTTTTTATTGCGTTGTTCAATTGAGCATTGAAGAGGATATTGTTTGATTAGAGTGCTCTTGTAAAGGAGCAGGAGCTCGGTATTGATGTTCTTTGTCCAATACGAATCAGTACGTTACGTGTTGGCTCGTTGGCGCATTTGCTCCATAATTCTTAGTGGCTTGCGCATTTTGTGCCGCTTCTTGTCGAAAAGACAAAAAAAACTTAAAAAAATTTCACCTCTTTTTTTAGCATCAATTACTAGGTTCTAGCAAACTTTTAGAAGTTTGTGTAAATCAATGGATTATAAAATTTGATTTATTTTATTATGAAGAAAGCTATCTGTTAAAAAATTATATATCCATAGGTATGGAAGCCTTGAAAGCCTTGGTATCAGTGGGTTTTATGGCTACTTTGGTCCTATCAAACCAATTAACTTATCACTTATGGAGATACACAACTACTATTTTAAACGGCTTATTCGAGGAGTCAGTTATGCAGCGATTTGCATCGCGGGCGTAGCGATTTCGAATACAGCTTCTGCTCAAATGAGTGGAAATTACACCATCGATAAAGGTTCTGCCGCTTCGGCATCGAACTTTCAATCTTATGATGCCGCCGTTGATGCTTTGCGCGGTATTACTCGTTCAGATGGGGGTCCATCATTAGGTGGAGGAGTGAATGGAGCAGTTACGATTACCGTAGCGCAAAATTCAGGACCTTATCAAGAACAAGTAGTCATCCCTTCCATTAGCGGATCTAGTGCTACAAATCGCGTAACCTTTGATGGAAACGGAGAAAGGGTTCAGTATTCAGCATCCAGCGGAAATTCATCCGTTATTCAATTGAATGGCTGTGACTATTTTACTTTCAAAAACATCAATGTAAAGACCTTAAATTCTAATTATGCCCGTGGATTTTGGGTTAGGAACAGAGCAGACTACAATATCATTGAAGACTGTGAAATAGACATTACGTCAAGTACTTCTACTTCAACAGGTCGTTCTTGTGGTATTGCTATGGTAGGTTCTTCTACTTCCTTTACTTCATATACATCTGGTGGGGTTAAAGGACTTCACAATACTTTTCGTAACAATGAAATTTACGGCAGTACTTCGAATAGGGGGATGTATGCAGGGATTGCATTAAATGGCTATTCTTCTGTTCAAGATCATTATTTGACGATTGAGGGAAACTATATCCATAATTTCTATCTCTACGGAATCTATGCCTACCGTAACATGAAAAATGTGGAATTCACGGACAATGTGATTATCCGTGGACAAAAACAATCCTATACTACATTCTACGGAATCTATGCCTATTACCTCTCTGGAAGTAAATACAATGGCAATTATATTGCTGACGAATGTACGAGCACTTCTCAAACCTATACTGCTTATGGAGTCTATGCATACTATGGAACCAGCTCAAATGCTGGACACTTGGAATTCATCAACAACACAGTTAATTTGAATTCTGGACGTTATAGAATGGGTATATATGGAAATGAATACTATGCCTTGAGTAAAAAGTATTATCACAATACAATTTACATGCGTTCGAATAATGGATATGGTTATGGAATTTACTCCTATACCTATAACTACAATTCAGTTGAGTATAAAAACAATATCATCGATGCTGATTTTAACTCTTACTTGAGTACGTTCTATAATATTTACAATTACAGCTACGGAGCAGTTAGTTGCGATGGAAATGTTATGCCTAGAAAGATCACTGGAAATCATCGTACAGGTTATATGTACACCCAGGCGAATGGTGGTGGAAATGCAACCTCATGGGCAAATTGGCAAAGTAATCCAAATACGCCAGATCCAAACGGGACGAATATCCGTCCGACGTACGTAGACCCAGCGAACCATGATTTGGAACCTACATCTATCGATATCGATGGGGCAGGGGTTGTTTCTGGTGTGTCAAAAGACCAAGAAGGAAATACGCGTAGTGCGACCAATCCTGATCCAGGAGCAATTGAATTTGATATTCCAATCAATGTGTCAGCTTATACTTTTCCATCCTCTATTTGTCAAGGTTCTACCGATGATGTAGAAGTGACAATTACCAATAATTCGAACTTGAATCTTTCAGGATTCTATGTGGTTTATGAGGTCGATGGTGTGATTCAAGCTACTGAGCAGTATACGAGTACCATTAATGCTAACTCTTCTGCACAGTATACTTTTACTGTTCCAATTGTTAGTACGAATACAGGTAACTTTACTTTGGCAGCTTATGTGAGAGGAAAATCTGCTGTAGTTACTCAAGCCTATGCAGTTAACGCAGCTCCAGTAGGATCTTATGTATCCAAAGGAAATGTGTTCAATGGATCATTCAATAGTGGTGACGCTATCGATCCAGATATCGTAGC
>Ga0100380_10001634_pt1 | contig 24370 bp, 11 predicted proteins | sample CryGeymeta201504_FD_80417 | JGI IMG/M metagenome (GOLD analysis project Ga0100380, IMG submission 80417) | Groundwater microbial communities from Crystal Geyser aquifers in Utah, USA - Crystal Geyser metaG 2015-04 | ecosystem: Environmental > Aquatic > Deep subsurface > Groundwater | place... | reverse complement strand
TTTGGTCGGAGACTTTAATCTGAAAGTTAGTGACTGCCTGGATTAAATATTTTCGATCAAATCATCAGGTTATGGGTTTATACCAAATATTTATTCTAAAGATAAAGTCGGGAAAAGTTAGTGAATGCTCTGATAGTAGTAGTCTCGTCCCACAAGAAATTGTTGCATTTCTTTTTTATCCAAATACAATCTAACATTAAACTATTCATTCCAATTATAAGCATAAAATATATCCCGAGTTTTTTCAATATCCCAGAATTGGTGATCACTAAATCGTCAAGCAAGCCCGGGATTTTGATTTTGATATCCCAGAAAATTGGATACACTCCTGGGAATGGTGATAACAAATATCAAATAGTCTAGGCTCTACAGTCGCACAGTGTTTCTCGGCAGCATTCTACTCGTCCTGCAACAGTAGTGGTCATGGTGTCATGGTGTACTCGAACTATGCAATAAAGTAGCTATGTTTGTTAGATGCAAGGGTTGCACATTATAAATAATGGAAGAACCTGCTGTTTCCTTCAGACGGTGATTCAATCAGCAGTCTCGAAGGATTGACAGCGTACAGCGTATGCAGATGAAGGTTTTAACGACGAAAACAAAAGCTGCCCCTTATGCCATTGCTGGTTCCTTTCCTACTTTTCCTTCCTCCGTTAAGAGACTCTTTTGACAAAGGAAGGTTTATGATCATAGGGGTTCGCCTCGTCGTGGAAACAGTTTCGGCAACCGTATTTGTGCTTTCCATGGAGGCATCTGTAGGTTGCTGTTCGTTGTGGGCAAGTGTCTCGGATGTTCGAACAGAGCTCAGTGCTACCGATGTGTCCGCCCGGTCTTTCCCATTCGAATCTGCTTTGCCGTGACGATAGCTTTTTGCCAAAAAATTAAAAGCAAGAAGCAGAACCGCCAGAAATACGGCAGAATGCGTCAAGAGAGATCGGCACGTCTCAAAAGCGTCATCCATCCAATGCATCCGTTGTTTACCGTTGGTTGTGTTGAGTGCTCGGCTGTTGGTCATGAAGAATTCCTGTGCGATGGTAGCTACATTGGTCGTATTGGCCATCTGTTGCAATGTAACGTTGGCTTCATCTTGGAGGGGTGTCGTCAATGCCAGAGTATTGTTCAATAAAGCAAAATCCAAAACGAACTCCTCCTTGTCCGTCGATGACTTCATGATGCCTTCCCTATCACCTCGAAAAGGGATGACCATTGTCATTAGCCAAACAAAAATCCCAGTGAGAACTCTTACTGTCGTTGCATACAGAGTTGACAACCATTTCGAGGGCGACGCAGCAGTTTTAACGACGGCCCCCGTACAAACTATAACCGCCCAGGTCTTTTCGAGACCTAACGAACAAGTGTTTGGAAGGTTGCAAAGAATCGGAACAACTGAAGCAGCATTGTGAAAAGAATCTTTTCCGGCAGCAACCATCATCTCAACCAAATCTCGAAGCATGCGGTACCATGCTAGCAGTATGGCCTTGCATATACTCAAGGCAACAATACCGCCAGATAGCGCTGCAACCAACAAGTGAACCTTTTCTTGGTAAAATTTCTTGACGCTTGGACCAGTGCTCCGGCATACCTCCATACTTTCAAAGGCGTAGATCAACGATATATCGCAGAGTGCGAAATGAATCAAGGAACAGACACTCATGTGACAGAATTTCCCACCGTCCTTCAGAACAATAACGTACCAAGGTACGTATTGGTTGTCTAGAAAAAAAATAGGTGGTAAAAGCTTTTGACCAAGTGCATCGGCATGAAGGCTGACAAATAGGAGTACCAGTAATGACCCGACGACAGCTATCCGTCGTTCCCATCTATGTTGATGCAAAGTTTCAATACTCCTCTTTATAAAGGTGTTTCTCGCTCCTGGTAAATCGATTGTTGGCAGATCATCCATAGCTCGGTCAGTGACGATGCTTAAAACTGGACCTGTTTCTGGGATGCTCGGTAAAGATGACTTCTGAGCTTGACTGTGCCTATTCTGCTGATCTTCCTGTATCTTCTTCCAGTTTTTGTGCATTCTTAACTCCCTTAGCCGTTGCTCATCCTCGGGAGAAAATTGAGCAGGCTGTATGATTGCATTTAACCTTTCTTTGAGCAGTCGTGCTTTCTCTGCCTTTTCCTCGGCTTCTCGTTGTTTCTTCTTTCGAAAATAGGACGTGAAAGAAACAATCCCCAGTGGTCGTTTGGCACGACGCTTCTTTTGAGGCTCGTCGTTAGAAGAATCAATATCCATGCTGAAGCTCAGAAAGCACGTGGTGATGACCAACAAGCCTGGGCAGAGAGTGACTCGAGTCGCGAGTCTCTCACGGAAGTAGAGGGGGGATATCTGGTCTTTCAAAGCAGATAACAATGTTATCTCACGCCGAAGCACTACTCTGACTAAAGCCCTGGTATGATCCGACTTCAATGATCGAATTAATTGTACCACTGTATAATTATCGGGGTTGTGGATGTATGATGGGTGTAGATTGTAGATTGTAGATGCTCCTTCTCTTGCAGCGACATTTTGTAAGTCTTCTTCTTGACAGGTAGATGAGCACCTGATGCTGTAAACGCTAACTACGCCGTAGTTGAGTGGAGTACGGTCCTTTAATTCGTACCCGTATTATTGAGTACCGGAACCTGGTGCAGAGTGTTATCAATATCAAAGGGAGACATTCGTACTGGTAGCATTCTTATTGGTACTGGTACGGTCTTAACGCTAATCTTATTTCTATACAGCGTAGTAGAGGATTACAGTAAAAGTAACAGTTTTAATTAGTGCTAGTGCTCGTTTCCGCTACTGCAACAACCTGCAGCATTCATAACAAAATTGAGATTTCTCTAGTAGGGATCTTCTGCAGCTAAGGGATCTAGAGAATCGTCCTGCTTCTTTGAGCGAAATTTTAAGCGCCGCAGAGATGAACTGAAGGTGTACCGTCGACTGGACCCCGAGGACTCGAGTTCGGAAGGAAATTTCTTCGTTTGTCGGGGTATTCGCGCGGACCCGTTTATGCTGTTTGGTATATCTTTGTCAACGGAAGACGACGACGTCATAGCAGAGTCTGTGGGTTTGTCTTTATGGCGGTAGGTGTTTGTCATCTGTTCTAACAAAAATATAGCGGCCAACAAAAACACGGAATTGTAGAGAAGTAGGCTGCGAAGCGTGCCAATGGCATCATCGCGCCAGGAAAGCGAAACTTTTTCTTCATGATCACCCAATATCAGAGAGTAGAACATGCCACTAATGCTCGATAGGGTGCCGGCGCAGAGACCGTAACATGCCATGACAAGGCTTTCCATTGCTCGCCCAATAAAGTTAGAACGGACAAAGATTCGTGTCTGCAAATCAACCACGGCAAACACCGAACTCATCAAAAATGAATGGCATGCCGTCATAACGCTTGAAAACTCCGACAAGAAGGATTTGATGGAGCCATTCTCGCCTTCCACTGCGGTTTCAAGTTCAGCAGGAGATTTCTCAATGCCAGCACCAGTGACAAAAAAATGGTAATAGCGTATCAAGATAGGAATCAAGTATCTAAACCAGGACAGCAAAACTGCCTTGAAGATACTGAAACCCGCCAAAATGCCGGATCCTACCGCCACGACAAATCTTACTTTGCCGCGATAAAATGATTTCACCTGATCTCCCGTCTTCATCCCTAATTCGAAGGTTTCGAAAGCATAAATCAATTCAACGTCGCACAGCAAAAAGTGCATGGTCGTGCAGAGTGCAATGTAAACCAGTAACACTACATCTTGAAGCGGTGTTGACAACTTGCCAAAGACATCTTTGGAAAAAGTTGGTAAGAAGGGGTCCATGTGAAGCGCGACAAATTCAAGAATGACAAGGCCTGCCAGGATCGACTTTCGTACTTTGATCCCATACCCCGCTAATGTAGCTTTGATTGGAGAATATGGCATTGATTGGCTTGAAAGGACAGTGGCACCATCATTCGAAACGGAGTGTTCGTGTATGTCTGGCAAACCCGCAGCCGATAACATTCCTGTCGACAATGCTCGATCTCTCATCTTCTTCTCCTTATGCTCTTTCAATTCTAGTAAACGTTTTCTTTTGTCCTGCGGCAGCGCCCTCGGTCGCAAGCGGGCAGTAGCTTTTCGTCTTGACTCAATTACCTCCTTCTCCTTACGTTCCTGGGTTCTTGACTCTATTTCTCGGAGATATGTTGCAATTGGATTCTTTTTCCATATCGACTGTGATGTCCCTGACAAAGTGCTAATAACAGAGTCATCACCATCATAATCTAGTCGTTGTCGTCTGTACTTGGCGGGTGCGCTATGAGTTGATGCTGAGCTGTTGCTATTGTTCTTGGTTGCCTCGTACAGACTGAAGCTATGCATTTGCGTCATTCTCTTGGCATTGATTTTGTCGGCTTCAACCTTTTGGGTTGCCGATAAGTCAAATGCAGCAATAGCAGGTACTTGCCATCCGTGATCCGCGGCTACTGATTGAAATTTTGGAAGCAACCATTTTAGATAAAACGCCGATTCGTCCCGCATTCTCTGCGCATGGATATTGCGAACAGGATTGGTAAGGACCTTCTTGGCTGCAGATTGAAGTTTGTTGAGTAAAAATCCACAAAGCTTTTTCATCACGAATTCCAGCAGAGATTGCGGAATGAAAGCACTGAGAGAAAAGTGTGAGATTTGCTACATTGCAATCGACAAAATCCAAAGCACAAGCAAACTTACAGATTCGGATTAACATTGGCGAGAATATAGGTATGGCAATGATCCGGGCCAAGCACTTTAATTTTGGCCTCAAACATTTTCAAAGTCATTCTTCCACTTCCAATTCTTGTTGGAACGGGAGGGATGTCCAATGTTTTCAGTACAGGATCATCGGATAAAAACCGGGATACCTCGTCTTGTTCTGGTGTACCTGTCACATTGTCCTGAACACCTCGCCCCACAATTAAAACAGAACCATCTTCGGCAACGCAATCGCATCCAATCGCTCGGAAGCAAGAATCTCGTGCAATCCCAAAATTGGGAAGTCCCAACATGATCCACCCAACGGTGTCTAATTTTCCTAGATTTCCCAGCGTTAGACTTGATGTCACGAATGGTGCCCAATGGCAGTGCAAGTCAATTTCTCTCAGAACAGCGAGTTGTTCAAACAATGGTAATCCTTTCAGTTCTCCTTCCACCTTGATACTCAAACTCCCGTCCTTCTCTCGTCGGTAGTAGGTTGTGATTCCAAAAAGAGTCTGTGCCAGTGTCCAGCCTTCTTTTTCATCCATGTTATCTCTGGATCTGGCCAAAAGTGGGGCCCGTTTCATAAGTTGATCCAACTCTTCCTTATTCGCTCTCAACAGCTCTTCGAGTTTGTAATACACGCTTCTGTCAGAGGCGACAATCTTTTCTTTCGTCGAATTCTTTTTGCGCAACGATGCCCTTTTTGACGCTGTAATATCCACCGTTTTACCCTGTTCATAATCATCTTTCTGCTTTTTTAGCTTGCTAAATCGCGATTGCACACTCCGATACAGATCATAAGCGACCAAATGTCGTTCGTCTTCGATAAGATCGAGCACCCTTTTCAAATCGTCCGTTACCGATTGGCTCGGTTTGCCGGCGTCGCCGACCGTGCTCAAAGGCCGGATAATCACTCTGCGAGTTGCCGATGATGATGAAGAACCAAAAGACTCTGCACTGTCATTACTTTGGCTTCTTCCAACAATATATCTCGACATCGTCAATACAATATACTCGGAGTATGTGTTATGGTAGGCTTTGTTGTGCCTAGCAAGGATTTGGTAGCGTGTTCTGGTTGAAAGTGATTTCGTGTGGATCTGTTTTTTCTCGCACTCTCGCTGCAAAGAAATGTCGGTTGCTAGTAGGCCTTAATTAAATAATGGTGCTTGCTTGTATTTTCGCTGCTACTAGAGTAGTGAACTCCTCGTTGATGGAACAATTAATACAGTGCTCTGATAGGCCAGTACTGCTATGCTCTCTTCAAACACACAGATATGCGACGCAGTCATCTCCTTGCTCAGCTTTCGACTGTTGTCATCAATCTACGTGCCGTAGTACCGTAGTACCGTACTACCGTACTGTACTACTCCTCTCAGCAGAAATGCATGTCCCAGAAAGCTTTAGCAAGTGTGCGTTCACTGGTATTTTTTTAGGTGGGTTGGAATCCATGCTACTACTCTCCTCTACTAGCTAGTAGCTACAGTAGACAACACCACCACTGTGGCACCTCATTACATCCACGTTCAATCTTCACAGCTACACATTTCACAGAGGCGCCATGGTGGTAGCTGTAGTCGTCTCGCAAGTCTCAGACTTTGTATAGATTGTTCCCGCCCTCTTCTCGGCAGGACATTTCGGAGGTCTGGGATGCGTTCGTACGTTTTTATCATGCACAAAAGGCGATAAATTTTGGGCTCTTCTAAAATCTTGGTGCTCATCAATGGCTTATCTCTTCTTACTGGCGTTTGCGAACCTTAATGGTGTCGAACTTTGGTCGTGGTCGCACTACTGTGCCTTCAGCGAACAATCGTTGATTTACAGGAGAAAGGCTAGCCGCGGAAGAAGATTACTACTCCTATTACTTAAAAAATCTAGAGTCGTTGTTTCCAAGGGGACAACGTCAAGTGGCTTTGATTTTATATTTATTATCATAGACATGGAACGCGACGACTTCAAAAAAATCGTGTGTAATTTATTTTGTGACACTATTTAAAACAAAGATTGCAAACTCACGTGTGTTTTCTATCGTTTATCCATTTTAATTGCAATCGAGCTCCTTAAAAGTAAACTTCTTTGTAGGTGCATCTCCCCCAAACTCGCTTGCGAGATTCACATCACCAGAGGATCGCAGTTCCCATTTGGTGGTCAGGAGACCCTCCACACCCACAGGCCCTCTTGCATGAATGCGTCCGGTTGAAATTCCGACCTCCGCTCCCAGACCAAGTCGATATCCGTCTGCGAACCGTGTGGAAGTGTTCTTAAACACGCATGCTGCGTCAACCCGCTGGAGGAACTCTTCACCAAGTGGGCTGTCTTCGGCGCAAACAATGGCCTCGGTATGTCCGCTGCCATATTCGTGAATCCAGTCGATAGCCTCGTCCATGTTGTCAACAATTTCAACCAAACAATGAAGATCTCCATACTCGACCTTCATATTCGTAGCAGGAACATCACTCAGCCCTGCTTTCATTGCCTTGGGGCCACCCAGACAACGCACTCCAGCTGAACGAAGGGACTGCAACACGTTCAGGGCCACATTGCTTTCAACAGTATCCTTATGAAGCAAAATGGTCTCCATTGCGTTACATGCCGAGGGATAGTCGGTTTTTGAATCAACCGCAATCCGGCATGCATCTTCTTCGTTGGCACTGGCATCGACGTATACGTGGCAAACCCCATCTGCGTGTCCGAGGACTGGGATACGGGTATTCGCTTTGATATATGCGACCAAAGAATTGCTTCCCCGTGGAATAACAAGGTCAATGGTATCGTCAAGAGCAAGTAGATCTTTGACTTGGCCACGGCTTGTAACCAATGCAATAATATCTTTAGAAATTTCTCCATTGGACCCCTTCTCGATCGCATCGCCGATGATATCATGCAAGGCAGAGTTCGAATGATTCGCTTCCTTGCCACCCTTCAACAAGAGCCCATTACCGCTTGCCAAAGCTAGGGAGGCAATTTGCGGAAGCGAGTCTGGGCGAGATTCAAAGATAATCATGAGCACACCGATCGGCACTGTCTTGAGAGAAAGCTCCAGGCCTTCAGCAAGCTCGCGCCTGGCTTTGACGACACCAAGACTATCTTTCATGAAAGCCAATTGGCGAATACCAACAACAAGTGTCCCCAATTTTTCTTGGGTCAACTTCAATCGACTCACAAGTTGAATATCCGTCTTGTTTTTGTTGGCAACTTCCAGGTCCATCGCATTTGCTGCAAGAATCTCTTCCTTTCGGTCCATGATGGCGTCCGCAACAGCATTCAGAATGCTGCGTCGGGTCTCGTAAGGCAATGTCAAAAGCTTTCGAGCTTCCTTTCTTGCTTTCGTGGCCATATCTCGAGCAAGCTCCGAGCATGACTCTTCGTCCTGAAAAAATAATTGTTTGGTAGAGGATTGATTGTGAGACGAAATTCAAAAGGAAGCAAAAAGAATTTAAAATTCATGCATGTCCATATATACTTACTTCGACGGCCATTACGAGCTCCTCCAGGCATAATTTTTCCAAGTCACTTCCGGGCGTCGTAAAGAGTGTTCCCTTCGCGGGTTCACTTTTGTTTTTGTAATGAGGGTAAAGGACGGACCGGATGGAGTCGAGATCGGATCCATCAGCAATAACACAGGCGGCGCACTTTGAACCGGGTTGTACGGCACTCCGTGCAGCCCCAATCTTGGCGGACATACCGCCACGACCTTGCGAGCTCTTCTCTCCAATAGCACAATTGGAATTTGTGTGGTAGTACGGAATAAGTCTTGCCTTGGGATTGGATGGTGGCATATCGTAAACACCTTCGACGTCGGTCAGTAGGAGAAGGACTTCCGCCCCGAACGAACGAGCACAAAGAGCGGCCAGCGAGTCATTGTCGGTAAAATGAGGAGTTCCGTCATCGTCCGTGGCTGTTATTGACACGGCATCATTTTCGTTAATAATAGGCACGATGCCCAAAGTCAGTTGCCGTTCTATGGCGTAACTGAGATTCTGCAAATGGTGTTCGTCTGCAAAATCGGCCTGGGTCAACAGCATTTGTGATGCCGTGACACCCTTGGGGGACAAGAGGGACTGGTACAAGTTCATCAATTCAAACTGACCTGCAGCAGCATAACTCTTGGTTGCCGATGTCTCCATGTTCTCGTCGACGGTGTGCAAATCGCCGATGCTAGTGCTGCCACGGTGTGGAGTGGCGTCACTTAAGGCGGGAGATTTTGAATTATGCAGATCCTTAAAGGACATATTTAAACGGGCTTGTTTGCGGAGAAGATTTTTTCCCATACCAACAGCCCCACTCGAGATGAAAATGACTTCAATGCCAGCATGATTCAGCTCGGCAATCTGTTCCACAATGGCACCAAGTCTCGTCAAGGAAGGAGATCCATCATCATTGGCCACCACACTGGTTCCGGCCTTGATACATACACGACGTGCGACACGAAGAGCCGCACGAGCTTGGCTCTCTTCGGGGTTGGTTGGCGTAGAACTCATCATTTTTATAAAATTATTGTTATTTTTTATTGTTTTATTTTTATCGGATAGTCTACTCGAGCAGAAAAAGTAAGATTACAGTGATTCTACTGACTTTTTTCTTTGGCAAGCCATCAAATTCATAGAAGCGCAAAGGGTTCCTTTTTTGATCTTACTCTGCCACACCGCTGGCATTTTCGACCTCCGCAAGATTCCATTGGCCAAGATTCCGCCGTCCTTCATCTGGTATTTTGCACTTGCAAATTTATCAAGCTACTATAAAGATTTGATTACTAAATAAATCGAAGAGTTCACGTCGTCACTGGAGTTGCAAGATGTGGCGGACATGACAAGGAGACGCACACTTGGAATGGAATCTCTAGATGCAGAAAGTACGGATGGACGGACGGGAGAATAAAAAATAATTGTTGAGAGTAGAGTTGTTCGTCGTCTAGTCGAGCGATTGTTTGAATTCTATAGGTAACAACTAACAAAAAGGCATTTTCAGTCTTCTAGTAGGTCCACGAAGCATACAATCAGCCTACTGTTCGCTCTTATTATAGCAGCAGCCAACAGAAAAAATAAAGACAGAAAGAATGAAGACAAAATGATGAACAGCACTCCAAAGATCCTACAAACCATTTGAGATTGATCAACAGCAAAAAGTCTGTCCTAACATTTGCAATCTACAACTAATACGGAACGCCCAACTTCCAGGATTTCAACAAATGAAAAATAAAGACAGAAAGAATGAAGCAAAATCATGAACAGCACTCCAAAGATCCTACAAAACATTTGAGATTGATCAACAGCAAAAAGACTGCCCTAACATTTGCAATCTACAACTAATACGGAACGCCCAACGTCCAGGATTTCAACAAATATACTTCTGAAGTTATAAATTAAATCCAAAAATTGAATGGAGCTTGTAGCAGTGTTTACAAATACAAACACGTGTTCAGTTTGACAAGCTAGTAGACCTCAACATGCCACTGCTTGGAGCTTTTGAGTCCCTTCAACCATTCATCATAGTCCACCCCCTTGCTCTCAGCAACGCCCTTGAGCATGTCTTGGATTCCAGGCATCATGCCCTTCAAACCACAAAAGTAAATATGGGCACCATTTTCAAGCTTATTGAAGATCTCATCAGCATACTCCTCAACCTTGTCCTGAATGTACATCTTTCCTCCTTTCTTGTTGGTTTGCTCACGTGACAAAGCATAGTCAAGACGGAAATTGTCAGGGTGGCTCTTCTTCACCTCTTGCCATTCATCATCATACAATAAGGCATCACTGTTGGCAACTCCAAGGAACAACCAGGCCTGGCCCTTGTAGGCACGACCAGCAGGAGTGTCCTCCACAAACAGACGGCGTACAAATCCACGGTAAGGAGCAATTCCAGTTCCAGTGGCAACCATAATGTAGTCAGTTTTAGGGTCCTCCTCAGGCAGCAGCATGACCTTGCCAGCAGGACCAGTCATCTGAACCTCATCACCAGGTTTGGTATCACAAAGAAAATTGGAGCAGATGCCCTTCTTGGCTGGATCATCAGCCTTGAGCTCAGGGCACCAGTAGGTAGCACGGCGGACACAAAGGGATCCAGTTGTTCCAGTCATATCATCACCATAACGGGAAGAAGCAATGGAATAAAGACGAACAGAGTGGGGCCTTCCATCCTTCTCACGAACACCAGGAGGAATCACACCCCAAGATTGTCCTTCCCAGTAAGGAAAATCTCCCTTGTGGTCAATGATGATGTGGCACGTCTCGCCAGTAGCCTTGGGTCCTACAATTCTTTTAGTGGAAACAACTTTGCCGGTAAAAGGAGCCTTATTCTTGTAAACATTAACAGGCACAGTAGATTGGTCCCAGTATGGCTTAGCTTCCAGAAAAGCTTGTTCAGGAGTTCCTCCTTCTCCTCCAAAAAGTGTGGACCCTACACCAACAGCAGCAAGAGCACCCGCTCCAATACCGATTAATTTGTTGGTGTTGTCAACGGTCTCGACAACTTTTGTGGCCTTCTTGGCAGCAGCCAAAGCAGGCGGAGGAGCTCCAGCAGTAGCAATGGCAATTGTGGCAAAGGCACCGGCGACTCTTCCGGCGACCTTTTTGCATGGATTACGTGGTAGACGAAAGAAGGAATGATGAAAAAACAATCGAAAAAAATATTACAACAAAGATATTGTTTGCGTACCTTCATGGCGGCCTTTCGCTTGGATCCTTCCGCGTTCAATGAAGTGGTAGAGACGACATCAGCACTGCAAAAGCATACCATCGATAACGATATCTAAGGAGTTAGTGAAGGGAAAAAGAAGGAAACGTCTCTGTGGCAGTAGACTGATAAATAATCGTTGCCTCATCTCAACAACCAATTCGGATTGAGTTCTCGCATCCTTACCGAGGAGCATGCTGGGGAGCAAATGCAGAGGAGGCTGCGACGAGAGCCAAAACTGAGCAGAGTTGAAGTTTCACCATGGTGAATGTATCTTTCGTAATGAACGAAAGTTTAAAAAATGTGGTTCTCGTAATTGAGTATTAGTGTATTTGCTGGCCTGCCTCCAACAACGACCAAACAACGGCAGCAACAGAGAACCAAACTCTACTACTAGCACTTGGCGTCCAAGTAGCCTACTACTAATACTAGAGTCTTCTGTAGACTAGACTACTACAGTAGCTAGTAGTAGTCTAGTATTTCAAAAAATTGTGGATTTTAGTACGTCAGTCACTCTCCTTTCAGTCTCGTGCGTGAATGGAATATAAAGATCGGGATAACAGGTACTGGTACCGCGGGAAAAGTTCCAATTGTGCGAGTACACTGAGTGATGAGATGAGCGGAACAAAGTCCGCGCAAAATCATCACAAACACCAAGGATGGCGAAAAGGTTTACAGAAAAGCGATAATGATGAAACATATACATACTACTTAATAATAACGCCAAGAACATGAAGCACCTGCGGCCTTATCGAAGGGGAAAAATGTGTCGAACATGAAAATGTGCCAGAGCTTCTTAAGCAGTTTATTCCAATCCAATAATGGATTTTCCAAGGTGTTGGGAAACTGTTCATGCTGCGGCAGATATCCAACATTCTTGGCTCGATATGGTGGACAAAGCGGTGTGTAATGGCTGTAGGCTCGAGATTCCGTTAATTCCTGTTGCTGATAATTCTTTTGTGGCATCAAAACGAAAGTGACCGAAGCGGCGAAGCAAACTACGTGTCGTCCAAGTAGTAAAAAGCGCAAGCTGCGTTTCGTTCAAGTAGTAGACAGCGCAAGTTGCTTGGCAGCGACAGTCACGTCGATCTTTGACATTACTGAGTCGACGCAAGAACTCAACTACTTTTGGTTTGTCCCAAGCACGCGAAAAACTTATTCATGCAGTGGAATATCAATACGTTTTCTCTTTCGGAGGTTCTGGCGCAATCTATTCGGTGTGGTTCTCGAGATCTCGGCGCAGAACTACTGCAACAGCGTCGCCAAGACTCGTATTTCAAAACTAGGGCCAATTCCGTTGGTATCTAGTAAGCTAGACTAGTAAATTAAATAATGGTCGTAGGATTCAAAGTTCGCAAAGAAAGTACCTCTTTGCTTCGTTGCATCAATCGACGGCCTTCTATAATCACGCGCCCAGATGAAACAAATGGTTCCCGCGACCGATGAGAACATTCGGAGGGTTCATGAATTTGAGAAGCTCAAAGATTTGACGAACCGGACCGGCATGTACGCATTAAATAGATTGCCATGAGGGGAATTGGCAACATAATGTGTGTCCGGATGTGATACCAAAACAGGGAAAGTAGGCAGCCATTCTGCCTTGTCGCAAGAAAGTCGTCAGCTCACTCTCGGCCGATGTTTCCGGGATGCCGAAAAAGCTAGCTAATAAAGGTGTATGCATTTTCCAAGTGTCCAATATCAGGGGCTTTGAATTCTTCGCTCACCCTGGAATATTTGTCCAATTCATATTTCTTTCGGACAGCAAGTAAATTACGCTTCGAATTGGTCACTTGGTTTTCCTTCACTTTGGAGGCAACGAGTGCAGCTACTTTCATGACTTGCTCCAGTTCGAATCCAGAGTAGTCCAACAATGTCTGAGGCTGATTTGGGGCAGAGGTGTGGTTTAAGAATGATTGCATGATGAGACCAGATCGTGTCTTCAAGCGAAATCCACAGTAAAGCATAACAAAACAGTTCAAAAAAAGATTTTTAACTCACGACTCCCGGTAATTTACCCTTAATCCCGTCCTCCGCACGAATCTGCGGATTGTTCAAAGCCAAACTGACACAAGCTGCGGCAATTAGGGAAGCGCGGTGGTCCAATGTTTTGTACTGTTGCAGCATGCGGTCCATGTAATAAAAGGTTGCATGCCGCTGCGTCTCCGTGGCGTTGGTTAAATACAAAAATCTTAATAGAAACGGATGCGCGGTGGGCGCTGACAATCGGTATTCGAGGACTTTCAAAATATTGGCTTCCATATCCAAGACCTCCTGACGCGTGTAGGCATGATCGCAAATGTAGCAGCAATCTCGTACCTCTGGAGGATAAATTTCCTCGTACTTGCAGGCCACCAAGAGAGCGGTAATACCAACGAGTTGCAGCTTGGCTCGTTCGACAAAGGCCTTTTCCAGGTATCTGTCGATAATGTTAACACAAAGATATAAAGTTTCTGGTACAAGACGAAACTTCATGTGCACTTCGATGAGCCAATCGATAAGAATCGATCGCATGTTCTTGTTGAGCTTGGGTTGATCTTGCAAGTATGGTTTGGGACAGGTAGCCTCCTACGATCGGAGATGGAGCAATTGGAAATGGCGTCAAGAAAGAAAAAACGACGATAACAAGACAACAACGTTAAGCAAAGCAAATTTAAAGAATAGAATACAAGCAGGTTCACAGTGTGTTCAGAAAATACTGTACGTACCTCACGATCAAAGAGTCGTTGCATGATATCCGTAATATATTCGGGAGCTTCTTCAATTTTACGGTGGTTTACAAGATCGGCCGGTGCAATGGCCAGCGTAAACTTGGAAGCATCGAACGGACACTGCGTGTTTTCTCGAAAGAGACGAAAGTCATCTTGCGCAAGAAAGTCGGGACCCGGACCGTCCTTTTTGCTTTTTTTGGTTGTGATTTGCTGTTCTGTTTGTTCTGGACTGGAGGATTGTTTTGGCATTGTAAGACTTTGCTCATAAGAGCTACGAGCTCGCTTGGAATCATTCGTAATCGTAGCCTGGGCGGTCCCTTCGTCGTTCCCCGATGACGACAATGATATTTCCCCTCGTTTCTTGGATCGTTTGGGTTGCTGCTGCAGTTGCTGTTGCTGCTTCAGCTGCTCTTGAAGCATCGTAATGGCGTTGTTGCCGGAAGGTTCTTTTCCTTCTTTAAAATTTCCAGTAGCATCTCGACGACGAGTGACTCTAGCAGTTGGTTTGACATACATAGGATTGCCGTCTTCTAGGCTCGAACTGGTAGAATTGGTTGTAATTGATGTGTTCGTAGCATTGGAACGTGCGGATCGGGTACGTGGATTGGTGACAGCGGATGGCTTCCGATCCATTATAGAGATGTTGGTGTCCATGGTCAAAGTCACGACGGCGTCTCCTGCCACCGCTTCAAGGTTATGAGTATCGTTGTTGTTGTTCCCCTCGGATCCCTCAGCACCGTCTTCTCCCCGAGACAGTCGAGTACTCCGCCGTCGAATGGGTTGAGCATCGGTGACACGAGCGGTAGATGGAGCCGCTGCAGAAGTTTTAGCAGCCATGGCTTTAGTACCATTCTTTTTACCATTGTTGGAGACATCACCAAAGACGGCTCGTGATTGTCGCGTGATGCGCCCAGCGGTAGCACTAGAGCGTGTGACCTTTGGCATGGCTACTGGCAGCGACTTTAAGAGTTATGAAAGGCTTGCGTGCAGTCTGCTTTTATCGTGGAAAATTGCAGTAGCATTTGTGTGAGAAAGCTGGGGGGAAAGAATGCCTCGAAAAGGAATGAGCAACGTTGGCGAAAGCTGATTGGGTGATCGGAAAGCCAAGTGGATACTCCACAAAAACAAAAACAACATGCACGATCGTAAAGTAAACGCCAGTCAAATTCTGTGCAAATCCCTCTCCAGATTGAACTGTAATCTTCCGGATCGCTTTGATGATGGCCGATGGTGTCACTCGGGTGTTGGATTGATGGTGCTTCTACTCTTGCTTCTGCCTCAAAAAATATAGCTCCCAAGTCCTGACTACTTACCTGTGTCACTTCTTCGAAAGTGCGCAGAATGGAACGTTCAAATCTATGGTTTATTGTGTGATAGTGGTTTGTGGATTCGGTTGTTTTGGTGTTTTTATCAATGAATGTATGGCGATTGTCATTGTTAAAAGAGATTTTCACGGTCGGAGGAAAGAAAAATGCTCAACGACTAGTTTTAGGATTAAGGCTAAGCATTACTGTAGAAAATATTGTACTTGGCACACCAGTCGATATTTTGGCGCCTACAAGCTAGCTCGACGTAGGGCCAATAAGAGGCCTCTAAAGACAATGCTCGTCGTCGCGGACTTTTTTCCATGACCCAGGGCGGGAGAGAGGAAATCCAATTGGCTTTTCTACTCCGTACCTGGTACTGTAGCTGGCTAGTAGTAAAGTACCTCTCTACTAGTACTAGCTAGCTAGTCTAGCTAGTACTCGAGTAGTAGAGACTGAAGCAGTTTAGTGATAGCACATGAGTCACAAACCTGTCCACGCTAATGTATTTATTGAGTTCATTGGCCAGCTTTTCTGCTACCACTGCCTACATCGATTAGCAAATGGGGCAACGCCTCTCTACTGTGACAAAATTCCTGCATGTAAGAAACGTAGGTTTATTACCATTAAGCTTTACTGCAAATAAGCTACAGTACCAATAGCGGAAACCGGCCGAGGTGCATCTGTTGGAAAAGTCCAAAGCTTGAAAATTTCTTGCAATTCAGAAATTTGCAGATAGAGTGCTTCGCTCCTCGCGAGTCTGCGATGCGTGCCATGAAATGCTTCACGAAGGAAGAGTGGTACAGCCCGGCAAAATAAAGTACATCGTACTAAGTATTTCCATTTGAATGCACTTTATCATTTTCGCTCAAGCTCCCCGTATCTCTCATCATTGCAAAGCTCATTCACCCTTCCACCAATCAGTCCACACTCAAATTATCACTTATTCTACCACAAACAACTACTGTATGTACATCATCTCCATCTACTTTCCGCGCTTTCCTTTTAATAACAATTCTTTTGCTTCGTTGATTTTTCCAGAAACATACGTTGATCCGCCCGTGTCTGTTACAGAGATAGTTTGCAACGCCAAATGAGAAACAAATTCGCATAAATCGAGCAAAAAATGCATACAGGAACAACAAGACGTTGAAACATTATTATTTTTCAAAACTGGATGTACGCTAATAATACGTACCTGGATGGTTCAAGACCAATAATTTTCGATGAGCCAGCTTGATGCGAGAAGCTGGACTAGATTCTCGCACTCCCAAAATAAGAGCTGCCTCACGACGAGTCATGGTCTCTTCAAATCCGCCTTCGTAATATTTAGCACCTACACCCACACCAAACCATTTCGCAAATACATTTTCTCGTTCGCCTCCTGCTGTCCCGTCGGATGATTTAGTATTGGCTTGGGCCTCCTGCTGTTGTTGATCGGCGTTTTCCGCGTTGTCTTTTTCTTGTTGCTTTCGCATTTCTTCCATTTCTTCTGGAGTTGGAAGGCTTGCCTTGTACTCTTGGTAGGCCTTGACAGCGGACGATCCAGCGTAGGATAGTGCTGATAATGAAGCCAAACCCAGTACAATTGCCACAGCCTTTTCTCCAACAGGAGTGCCATGGTACCGTGCAAATTGGTGCGATCCTGCCAAAGAAGATAATTGGTGTTGATCTCGTTCATCTTTTTGTTCTCGTCGTCGTCGATCATCCAAAGGTCCAACTACAAGCGTGTGCAAATATTGCGAAGCAGAGATGGAAGTTCTTTGGTTGTGGTGCTGCCAATGGCGGGTTGCCGCCAAGGAAGCTGTCTGCGAGGCTTTTCCTCGTGCCTGTAACTGACTGGCGCGGATACCTGCTGCCGTAGCCGCTCTCATCATTCCAGAGGTTGTTTAGATTTGAAATTACAAAAGATGAGAAATGTTGATTTGCTGTTTTGCTAGAGACTAGACTACTCTGAAATCTGAATCCCATTATTTCTCATGAGGAGGCCTGCTGATGAACGGTTTCAGAATGAGGTGGATCGATGGAGTTTTGGTGGCGCGCGGAACTTCATCAGGGTGAGGGCTCAAATAAAAACTACTACAAGGTCTTCCAGGTTTTGGTGTGGACAACGCTATTAAAAATAGGAACATTCTTTGATTACTGAGTAGAGTACAGTAGACATCAAGGATGAATTCAGACATCCTAGTAGTAACTGTAAAATATTCGCTAGTACTGCACAACGTTACTATTCTTGGAATGCTAGGGCCTATAATCAAGCAATGATGCCCTTCGCGTTTCCTATCGTCAGCACACAATCGCCCTGGACAAAGGAAACCATATCCTTGGCAACTTTACGTTGGTTGTTGCTGTTCATATTATTGCCAAAAGAAATACAGGTGGTGGCATTAACTTCGTCTTCAACCTTGCGGTGCACGCCTATATATACATATTGTGATCTTTTGCGGCGTCTTTCCCATGCCAACGCCGTTCAGGGCTTCGAAGAACGTTCCCCACAAAAGCATGAAACTCTTTTCAACAAATAGATTTTTTCTATTTCGGGAAGAAGAACAAAGTTTGCGCCGTCTGAACTCAAGTATCACTAATCGAGTCATTTCATTCGAACGAAAAATAATGGTACTCCTGCTGAGTAGTAGTAGCTACTACTACTAGACTACAGTACTGTACAGTAAAAATTACTCGATTAAAAATTAAAAATAATTGAATGTGTCTGTTCCGACTAATTCAAACGCTAGCCCTAAATTTCCGGAACCCGTTCGGGATGGAGCTTCGCTTTCCAGTCGCAGTAGTGACAACCTACCTGGTACTTTTACCTTTTACCTTTTCACTGCTCCTCCAGCTTTACACAACAGTCGAGCGTCAACTATTGCACTTCCTCATCACTGTAGTGACTCTCTCTCTCTGTGTGTAGCTAGCTAGGAGTAGAATTCGCGAAGCTGTTCATTTGGAGTACTACTGCGAACTCTGTTACTATGATATTATTATGTTCTTGCGGAAGTATAAAAATACGATTGCACACACAAAAACACAAAGGCTAACGAACTACTGTAACAACAATCTTCGACACTATAGTACTTCAATATCCTCACAATATCTCCTCTCATGGTAACATACCACAAAACTTTTGCCAGAAGTCTCGCTAACTTGGGCACCGAAACGTTCCTTGTTCTCCTTCTTGCCTCTTCACATGGACACTTTTTCGGTTTTTCGTCGATGGAGTCAAAATGGTTGTCTTTCTGGGACATACACATTCTTCCATATTGGGAATCAACAGTCGAAGTACCTGATTCCTTGCGAGCCATATTTTTCAGTGTAACCGCTATTTTTGCCTTGTCGAAGCTGACGGGTCTTCCGAAGCATTTTGTCGTTAATCAATGGGAAAAGAATGGTTTTGGAGAAGCCTATTTACCTATTCGAAGTCTCACCAATCCAGATAGACGTTTTCTAGTGGGCGTATTGGAGTCCAGTGGAATTGGTCTGACCCTGGCAGGAAACTCTAATCTTCGAAAACTTGGATACGGTCTTTTGTTGATTACGTATGGCAGAGGATCTCTCATAAACGCGCGAATGAACCCATGGAGAATGTTTGTGACAGGCGGTGTAGCGCTTGTGTCTATCTTGCTTTTGAGAGCTGAAGTCGAGCCATACTGTGGAGAAGAAGTCACCAACATGAGAGCAGAACCGTGAATGGGAAACAAGACAAGGAATCAATGAAGTAGTGGTGTCATTATGATCGACACTCTACCGATTGTATATTCAGTGATTATAAAACAAGATACGATTCATATTACTTTTTTTCTTCTTTTCTGTAGTGCTCTATTTAAGCTCTCAGCACATAATTGCTTCGCTTCAGTTCCGCCAAGACAAGCTTGCAATCTCTTAATTATAGTAAGGCTTCCAAATCCAATTCGACACAAGAAGATGGATACTGGATATCAAAGTTTGACAAGACTTCAGGGTGCAAAATACCGAAGCTTCCAATGCGAGTTTGCGGTTTGTCGGGTGTCGTTAGCAGAATACTGGCAGCACGACCGGGGAAGTAGGTTCCTCCATCAGCATCTCCTTCCTCCAATTGAGCAATGGTGTAGACCCATCCTTCTCGGCTAACGCGGTATTTTTCTTCTTTGGGGTTGGCCGAGTTGGCTGAGTAGGCAGCATCTGGCGCAACTTCAGACAGTGTCATGATACGATCCACCAATCCATGGATTGTCTCAAACCCTGAGGTTGGCCCTGCATAGACGGCACAAATTCGACGGGCGTTCCTGGCGCCGACAATTGTCTCAGTTACAACGTGCTTGTCATCTGGCAAGACAATATCGCTGATTTCGAACAACCTGAATCCGCTAGTAAAACTGGCACTTTTGTTGTGCTGCAGAGTCTTCAACAGGCCGGGTAAGAGCGTAGTACGGATCACTTCGTACTCTATGTTGGCGGGATTCGACAAGGACACGGCTGCAGTGATCGGTCGCCGAAGCGCAGTAAAATTATCGTGCCTGCTACATAATCCATGCGTCAAAACTTCAATGTATCCAGCGCGTCCAATTTCTTCACGTAACAGATCGCCCAGTATATTCAAAGGCTGCTCTCCTCCAACAGTACAGGTAGTTGGCACCCGCTTCACAATGTTGTTGTAGCCAAAGGCAATTCCAATATCTTCCGCAATGTCTACGGCGTGAAGAATATCACTGCGCGTGGGAGGCACAATAACTTCTAGCACGGTATTATTCTCCAGCAGCGTGGCAGGTCCAAGCTGAACTTTGTTGCAAAGTTCCTTCATTTCTTGCGCCGTAATTTTAATTCCAATGAGCGAGTTGCAAAAGTCCACCTTGGCCTTTTCTCGGCGTGTAAACAATTGCGGCGTCACGTAGGAATCAACAATGGAACCGGAAGCATCTTGATAATTGACAGTCACAGGTTCGATCGTGAAGGGTTTAGCGCAATACTCGCTGAACATGGTAACCATGGTATCCAAGACAATGTTGGCCTTGGTAAGGTCCGTAGCTGTACACTCGATGAAGACATTCTTTGTCCCCAGAGTAATCTTCGACTTGGATCCATTGATAATGGGAGGAAGGGAAAGCACTGTCTCTTCCGAATCCAAAATGACAGGATACACGGAAGAATTCTTGATAATGGGCACATATGGTTTCAAGTGTTTGCACGTAGGTTCTGTCTCGTAATGCTCCATTAACTCCTTGGCCGTAAAAGATCTATCATCCGGAGTCAAAGGAACAAAGGAGATCTGTGTAGGATCCCGGGCATCGTATTTGAAGGGTGGCTTGATCGCGTCCATATCATGCGTTCCAATGGCTACCAACGTCCTTTGTCGACACAGATTACGATGCAACTGATCTTGCAAATCCATAAAGGAATCGTAACGTTCCTGGTCAAAGGTGACATCGCGAAGAATGGCGCATACGACAAAGGGACGAATCTTATCCGTGTTAAACTTTGACACTGTCATGGCTGTGGCAGGGCTAGGTTCTCCCACAATTTCGTAGACAGGAGCTTCCATATCACCGAGAAAAATCTTAATGGCTCGGCTAAGACCCTCTATGCACAGCAAATCATACCGATTGGCAGGGACGTCAATCTTATAGATAATCGTTTCACTAAGCTGGGAAATCTGATCTTTGCTTAATTTGACAGTGTCCGACTTCAAAGCTTCCTCTCGCTCACTAGTGATTTCATCTAATTCCACTCCGAATTCAAAGCAGAGCTCATCGAACTCCTTGTCCGTGTTTGTTCGGCCCATGTGGGCGAACAAGATGTCCTTTTCGACAGATAAGGTAGGCATGCTTCTTGGGTTCTTGTGAAATGAAGAACGCTAGCTAGCTATGGGTTGTGGTAATGGTTGGATTTCCGCAAAAATGAACCTTGCACTGTTTCTCAACATTGTTTGGATACCATTAGTCTAGTTCTTGGGGACTTTAGCACGGTGAAACGTGTAGCCTTGGACCGGCGTAACTAATCCACAAAAGGTGTGTTCGTAGTTGAGGACTTTGAGGTTATCAGCTTTAAATTCACATTGTTTTTAAGGATGGAGATAAAAAACTACTCCGGTACAATAGGCAGGTACTCCGAGTAAATGATGATGTACTACCTGGTGGTAGTGCACGAGGGATAGGGAACGAGTAAAGCTGCAAAAACAGTGTAAGAAATGAAACAATGGCCCCTGGCAGGAGGGGTGAGCCAACCACTCTTTCTCGAGTTTGTTTACGAAGGCAAGAGGTCCTAGCACACAAATAAAACATACAGGGCCATCAACTGGAGTGGTTGGCGAAAAACAGTAGCTAATACTATGGTCTACTACTACTACTAGCTGCTCTAGCTACAGTAGTACTCTACTCGGAGTATTGTTGTAATAAAGAGCTAAGTCGAAGCTTTATTTTATTACTGAACCAACAATTAGACTACTCGGCTGCCTCATCTTATCTTGTACAAATCCGGAGCTGGCGATTCGTCGCACAGGCGAAGCTCTCTATCCTCGGCTGGATCCTTGCAGTGTTGTTAACGATGCAAGCCTGAGTCATTTCCGACTTCCGACAACGCTTGCATACATGCAACAATTAAACGCCCTTTTTTCCAAGATATTCATCATTTATTTCGCACTGCACGGCCTTTCAGTCCCAGATGGAAAAGGAACCAAACACGACGCGAATCAAATTAATCACAGACTTTGCACGTGGACAGTTGCTAAACCACCAATTCAAGAATAAAGGCCGAAAGTTACCAGGTAGGTAGCCTACCCAATCAGACGAAGGAAATCATCAACGTTTCTTGTTTTCTTTGAAATGGATTTCTTGGAGATTCTTTTTTTTGCGGTGCGATCGTTCAGGACTAACGTTGTCCAATCCTGAGCTAATTAATTCGCAGGCATCTGTACTGTAGCTGTTTCATCGAATTCTTTGGTCCTCGAAGATACGTCAAATCTCATTGCAGTTTTTTTTTTTTCGTGTGCGAGATTGCCTGTTGCATTCTTTTTTGCAAACAGCTGTAGTCTAAGAGACCAGAGAAATAATTTCTGCATTACAATATTATCATAAATTGCCGCCGAAGAAAAATTAAAACACAACAACTAGCCAACTAACCAAATAATAAACAATTATTTCCAACATGTCGTCCATCAATACACCAAGCGATAATCAAGAAAGTCGGGCCCGCGCCGCTTTGCGTAAAGCCCGCCGAGTTGTTGTGAAGGCAGGAACATCCGTTGTCGCCAATGAAGACGGCAGCCCATCACTGACTCGCCTCGGAGCGATGGTCGAACAAATTGCTGAACTTAATGCCGCCGGTATTGAAGTTATTTTCGTGAGTTCAGGAGCCGTCGGTATGGGTAAAAACTTGCTCCGCAAACAAGCTCGCTTGAACATGTCGTTCAAGGACCTACACAAGGGAGGCAACCCTGCACTGCATCCCGTCACAGAAAATGGCATGGCTGGTACCGGTGTTAATACCGCTGCCGAGCGGCTCAAGCCAGCAACGAGTGTTGGCAGTCTACTCACTGTGGACGAACATATGGAAACATCTGCAGCAAAATCGTATGCCGCGGCTGGGCAATTCGAGCTCATGAATTTGTACCAGAGTCTCTTGCACCCCAAGGGAGTGACTGCTTCCCAAGTCCTTTTGACTCAAGCTGACTTTCAAGACGAAGATCATCTCAAAAACCTTCGGTATGCTGTAGAACGTCTTTTGAGCCTCGGGATTGTTCCAATTGTAAATGAAAACGATGCTGTATCTGTTATTCAAGGTCCTGAAGATGGCAAGCCTGTCTTCACTGACAATGATTCCTTAGCCGCTGCATGTGCCAGGACATTTGGAGCTGAGGTTTTGCTCTTGCTCACAGACGTGGATGGAGTTTATGACATGCCGCCCTCTAACCCCAAGGCCAAGATCATCCCTTTTTACCATTCTAACTCGAGTGCAGCTATTGGTGAGAAGAGCGCCCAAGGAAGAGGAGGTATGGGTGCCAAAATTGGTGCTGCCCAAGGTGCTGTCCGTCCCGGATCCAACTGCGCAGCTTGTGTCATTGCTGCAGGATCAGACCTGCATTCGATCCGTTCCATTCTTTCACCTACGTACAAGCCGGATGGAAAGGCAAAGGGCACTTTGTTTGCCACGCCTGGTAGTGATCTTGAGAAACTGGCCCTAGAAGAATTGGTCATGGCAGCAGAGGAAGACGAATCTTGCTCTGATGTTGCCCGGGACATGGCTAGTAAGGCTCGTAAAGAAGCACGAAAATTGCTGACTCTCCCGCATTCTGTCCGCAGAAATATCTTGCATGCTATTGCGAATTCTTTAATTGAACGTCAGAATGAAATCATGGAAGCAAATAAAATTGATTTAGCTACAGCTGCTCAAAATAAAACGTCTATGCCATTGGTCAAACGCTTGGGACTTACACCAGAGAAGTTCGCATCCTTGGAGGCAGGAATTCGCCAGCTTGCTGATATGGATGACCAGCTTGGGGTTATCAAAACAAAGCGTGAACTTGCAGAAGGACTGGAACTCTCCCTCACCACAGTTCCTATCGGAGTCTTGATGATCATTTTTGAATCCCGTCCTGATTCCTTGCCCCAAATTGCTTCTCTTGCCTTGGCCAGTGGAAATGGTTTGGTACTGAAAGGAGGAAAAGAAGCTGTCAATTCCAATGCAATGCTCCATGAAGTCATTGGAGATGCTATTGAGCGCGGATCAGATGGTCAGATCAGCCGTGACATTGTTGCCCTTGTGACCAGCCGTGGTCAGGTCAAGGATTTGCTATCTCTGGATGACACTATCGATCTTGTTATTCCTCGTGGTAGCAATGCTCTTGTGTCCTACATCAAGGCCAACACTAAGATTCCTGTCTTGGGTCATGCTGATGGAGTCTGCCATGTCTATATTGACAGCTCTGCGACAGAAGAAGATGCCTGCAGGATTGCTGTGGATTCCAAGACACACTACCCATCTGCTTGTAATGCTATGGAGACTCTGCTG
>Ga0100380_10001631_pt1 | contig 24407 bp, 20 predicted proteins | sample CryGeymeta201504_FD_80417 | JGI IMG/M metagenome (GOLD analysis project Ga0100380, IMG submission 80417) | Groundwater microbial communities from Crystal Geyser aquifers in Utah, USA - Crystal Geyser metaG 2015-04 | ecosystem: Environmental > Aquatic > Deep subsurface > Groundwater | place... | reverse complement strand
TGAGGTCAACTATTATGGTACAGATCCGGCTATCGATGATTCATCGGATTATTCTTATGTGGATCAAATGGAGTACAGCTCTTGGAGTTCTATTAGTGGTGTTTATCATTATTATGACGATGCTAATACTGCAAATGTTTCCAGTACGGATTGCATGCAGGGTAGTTATTGTGCTCTGTTCAACTGGAGTCATTCGTCGGTAGGTGAAGCTACATGGAAACCTCAGTCTACATGGACTCTTCCAGGCGGTCCTTATGATTTCTCCACTCTTCTGGGAAAAACTTCAGGTAAGCCATCAACCGGACATATAGGCTTCTGGATGAAGACAGATGATTATACTGCGGTGAGTGGCTTGAGGATTGCAGTTGGAGATTCTAATACTCATTATATTTATGGTGATGTTTCGTCTATGCCTACCGATAATGATTGGCATTACTATTCTGTCAGCCTGCCAAGTTCTACTGTTTATGGCTCTGTAGACTGGACGGCCATAGATTTCGCACGATTTACTGTTTATGAAGGTAGCAGTAGTGAGATCTACATTGATGGAGTTTGGATCGATACCTTCTAGGGACTCTCTCAAATAAGTTATAGGAAGCGTGGTCCCCTTATGGTGGCTACGCTTCTTTTTAAATTGTGTGAGGTTTTGTGTCGCCATACTCTTTTGCTTGGACAACCTCGATTTTGTAATCCGGGAGGATGTCATATTCCGGGATCATATCAGGGTAACCCTTGATAAATACAACGCGTTTGATGCCGCTTTCCGCAATCATTGATTCGCATATGCGGCATGGATGTGATGTTACGTAAATTGTTCCACCCTTGCAGGAGACTCCTTTCTTTGCCATTTCTACAAAGCAATATTGTTCCGCGCAAATTCCATAGCATATCTCTCTTCTGCTGCCCGATGGTACTTTTCTTATGTCGCGGATACAGCCGATTTTTTTGCAGCTGTATATCTTGTGAGGTGAGTTAGTTGCTTTTGCTATTATTTCTCCATCGGCATTGACTACTATCGAGGCTACGTGTGCTCTTAGGCATTCGGACTTCTTCTGCGTTTCGACCAGTTTTTTTAAAAACTCATGATCTGCATCTGTCAGTGCTTTCTTACTTGTCTTTATGTAGTTTTTCGTCTTTCTTCTGTGCGCTATTATTTGCATATTTTTTGTTTTAGCTTGATAGACTGGGTGTATTTGTTCCATTATAATCGTGGTAGCCTCAAATTTAAACCAAAACACTATGCCAAGTTTCTATAAAGTTATACCGTTCAAGGAGTTTCGTAAGACCGATAAGGTCGAATTTTATGATATCCCTCTTGTAGAGGACTTGAAAGAGATCACAAATGTTAATCATGGGCCTAACGCATTGTCTCCCGGTAGTGTCGGTGACGTTGAGCGGCCTTGGTATATGCATCCGCATCAGCAAGACAATCTGATCGTACTGGTAGGGAAGAGATATGTTGATCTGTATACTTTGTCACACGGGAAAGTGGAGTCTTTTGAGGTTTATCCCGATAAGATCATCCATAATGGTTTGGTTGTGCATGATGGTCCCGCTATCCTGCATTGGGATACGCACGTCTTTCATCGTGTTAAAAGTGGGGAAGCAGGTTCTAAAAACATTAACTTTGCTTCTCATGAAGCAGGGTTTGATATTAAGACGAATTTCAATATCTACGATCTTGATACTGAGTCCGGCAGATTTACTGTGGTGAGGGAGGGGCATTTGGACCAGAATTAATTTGTTTTGATTGCCTTGCTCGTGGCATCGCTTCCTGTCTTTTTCGAGCTAGCATGTACGCTCTCAAAAGACTATGAGCACTGCTGATACTCGCTCGACAATCAAAACGAATTAACGGCTTTATGATTATGTTCTTCGCTAGGGCTTCGCCCCGCCAACGCGGGACTGCAGAGCCGCTCCGAATAAAAAATAAATTCTTTATGGTGATTGCCTTGCTCGTGGCATCGCTTCCTGTCTTTTTGCAATAGGGTTTTGCTTCATTTTCTACTAAATTAGTCGAATAGATTCTTTTAGAATTATTCTCCTAATTTCTTGAAAATGATTGTTCGCTTCGGCAAAAATCGGTTTCTTTGCCTACGCTGCCAAACGCAAAACTCGCTACTACATTCGAGCTAGCATGTACGCTCTCAAAAGACTATGAGCACTGCTGATACTCGCTCGACAATCAAAACGAATTAACGGCTTTATGATTATGTTCTTCGCTAGGGCTTCCGAGTGGATTTTGGGTGTATAGCCGAACTACCATAAAACGGCAGTAAACCTCAAAGACTCTTTTGCCATATGGCCTTGTTATCAAAAGCCTTGATTAGCGCTGCTAGTCTACGTTTTTGCTGCCTTGCCATATGGACAAAATAGCCTCCGCTCTTTATGCCATTTTATGGTAGCCCGGCTATAGGCTCATTCACTTACGTAAAGTACGTTCTTTCGCCTATGCCCACAATCCTATTTGCCGATTGGCTCTACATGACGATGTTCTCCACTTCTTCGAACATGCTTGTTGTGTGGCGTCTTTTTACATGGCATTTGCGATCTTCCAAGACGGAATATACAATCTCATCTTTTGCGACAGATTCCCCGTATTGTATGGAGAAAAGTAGTCCACACATCGGGCTTATCAGATCTATCGTTCTATTACGCATTGGGATGTAAAGTTCGCCGATTTTGTCACCTAGATGTACGCGTTGTCCCAGTTTCTTGATAAATTTCATAATGCCGGTTGCAGGTGCTTTGATACCAAACCGATATTTCAGGAAATATTGTTTATTCGGAATTTTCACCTCTCCAGGCAGCATCCCGTAGAATCTTAGTATGTTGATTATTCCGTCGAGTCCTTTGTTGACGAAATTGTCGAATAGTTTGAGTGCGCCACCCGTCTCGATTGTTAGTACAGGCAAGTTGAATTTCCTTTCCATCTCGACTGCTATCATCCCTGCCTTGCCTTCTCGCTCTATGATGATCTTTGATCCAAATGCTTGCGCCATGTTACGTGTACATCTTTTGCAGGTTGTTCGTTGGCTGTCATGAATTCGTGCATGCGGGATTAGGACATTTCGGTGGCCGGAATCGTGGCAGTCTATCGCGTAGTCCGCTTGGCTGTATATTTCTTTGACTAGTGCGTTTGCTATGATATTACTAGGACTTTTTTCTTTCCTGTTAAAGCTGCGGTTGAGATCTTTCTTGTCGTACTGCACCGTCCTTCTCTTCTTCTCGAAACCCGTTGGATTGAGTATCGGTAATATAATTAGTTTGCCATGTAGTGTTTTCTCTATTTTATGTCTTGTACAATAGTCTATTAGTTTTTTCACCAAAGCAATTCCGTTGAGTTCGTCGCCGTGCATCCCCCCGGAAATCACGAAAGTTGGCCCAGCTTTTTCCCCTTCAAAGATTTTGTAAGGTATCTTAATCCCTTTGGTTTTTTCAAGTTGGATCTTTAGGAAATGCATTGTCTTGTCAGTTGATTAACCATGGATATGCCACTTTGATCTCTGTTATAAGTGCTTCTGGCTTAAAAATTCCCAATTCGGATATCATCCCTGTTAAGCTGTCCGGAGAGCATACTTCAAATGCCGGATTGTGGATTTTCACCCCTTTTGGAGCGTCTTCCCATACTTCCGCAGGTTCGCGCTGCTCTATCTCTTCGTCGTGTCCCATGATTGTCGCTGGATTGAATTTCCATGAATCCGTACATGAGTATGATGGTACGTCGTATTTTTCTGCTATGTCTAACATCAAAGCAGTTCCGATCTTGTTTATGATCCGTCCGTCTGACGTGATTGCATCGCATCCGAACAAGAATATGTTGGCTCCTCGTATCGCTTCTGTCGCTGCGGAATCCACATAGTGATCCACCTCAATACCAGCTTCTGATATTTTTTGCGCAGTGATGCGTCCTTGGAACTTGGGTCTTGTTTCGGTGTTGCGGACGCGTATTTTTTTACCTTGTTTGTGGGCTTCTATCACTATGCGTTCTACTGTTGAGGAGTGGCAGTGAGTAAAAACCGTCATTCCATCTTCTATGCGATTTGCTCCTATCTCTGTAATTTTCTTTTTGGCGTCGTTGAAGTGCTCAGCCGCTTTTTGTGCCGCCTCCGGATCAGCTTTGTAGTTTGTAAGGCAGTAAGCTAGGGCGTTTCTCAGTGCAGGTTCTGTCGCTCGAGCTTCTACGAGTTCCTTCGTTGCTGATCTCAGCTCTTCTTCGCTTGCTCCTTGTGCGATTTTTTGAGCCAAAGCTTCCGTTGCTGCGACTGCGATTGCCGTTGCTCCTTGGATGCTTAAATCTTTGATTCCTTGTACTGTTTGTTGGAAGTCCATGTAGGGGAAGGGTGTAGGGGATAGGGTGTAGGGTTGTACGGAGGACTTAGGATTTAGGGATTAGGGACACCGCGCTTCGCGCAAATTACCAATTATTTGACTGTGTATCCGGACTCTTTCTTTGACATGTCTTTTGAGAATTCTGCACGATCTGCGTTGTTTGAGTGGATTTCGTATAGAACCTCATTCTTTTTGACCGTGTCGCCAAGTTTTTTTCTGAGATAAATACCTGCGGCTGCATCAAGAGGAGCTCCGGCAACGCGTGCCAGTCTCGATATTGCTTTGTTGTTGATGTAACTGACTTTACCTTCTTTGCCTGATTTGACTTTGTATATAAGGCTCGCGTTTTTTGGCAGTCTCTTGCGACCTTGAGCGTCTATAATTTTGTTCATTTGCTCGAGTGCTTGTCCTTTTTTCAGGATTTTCTTAGCTTTTCGGTATCCGAAGCCTGACATCGCTTTGCCACCAAGTTCCAGCAAGATGCCCGCCATGTAGAGAGATTTTTCACGCAAATCTGCAGGTGCATCAGGAGCGTTCGCAAGTACTTTCATTACATCTTGAGCCTCCAAAAGAGGGCCGATGCCGTTTCCGATAGGCTGTTCGCCGTTGGAAAATATCACTTTGACTTTAATGCCCAGAATTTTTCCAATCTGTATAAATCTTGCTCTCAGATGTTTTGCTCTCCTGATGTCTTGTACTTTGACTTGTTCTCCAACTGGAATGTCGATCAGGCACCTCTTTGCTCCTACGGAATGTTTCTTCGCCATGATGGATGCCAGTAGCATTCCCTCCGGATCAAGCGACAATGGATGCCTGACCTTAATCATGTGGTCGTCCGCCGCAGCTAAGTCTACTCCGCCTCCCCACGTGATGAATCCTCCTATCTTTTCAGCTATCTTTGTTAGTTTTGGAGCCTCGTTTTTTACATTTGCCAAAACCTCCATCGTGTCCGCTGTACCGGCAGGGCTTGTGATGGCTCTGGACGACGTTTTTGGCATTAGTAAGCCCGCAGCTGTGACTATTGGTATTACCACCATTGTTGTTCTGTTGCCGGGGACTCCACCGATACAGTGTTTATCGAGTACCAGTCTGTTTCCAAAGTCGAGTTTGGAGCCGTGTTTGACTATGGATTTTGTCAGTTCCGCCGTCTCGTGGTTATCGAGTCCATGTATATAACATCCCGAGACGAAATATGTAAGCTCAATGTCACTTAGGTTGTCATCGGTAATGTCTTTGATGATTTCGTCTATTTCCTCTGTTGTTAATCTTCCGCCGTCGAGTTTTTTGCGTATGTATTTTGTTGCAAGCGGTTTGTCCGCGAGAGACAACGTTATGCGCTGTCCTCTGCGAGCTCTGAGCTCTTTCCATGCTTCCATGTAGAGTCCGATGTGGCCGTCTTTTATGCCGTCTTCGGAAATTTGCAAAATAGCCGTAGCCTCGTATTTTCCATTCTTAACTTTGACGCGGTCGCCGATGTGGAGATCCAAAATGTGAGCTGTTGTCTCGTTCAGAAGCACTATGTATTGGTTTCCACTTCTGATTTCTATGCGGTTTGGTATGAGTTTGAGCATGTGTTTTTGTTTTTATATGGTATATGGGATAGGGTTGTAGTGTTATTTTGCTACTTCCTGCTTTTTCCTAAAATCAAGTTCCAGTTTAACAGAGCTCCTTCGAATTATGAAGATGGATTTTTGGTTTAGAGCCAAGTCAAAATAAAATAACATAAGCGGAAGAAGGTCCTTTTGCCATATGGCTTTATTGTCAAAAGCCTTAAATAACTCTGCTATTCCTCGTTTTTGACACCTCGCCCTATGACAAAATCGCCATCGTTCTTTATGTCATTTTATTTTGACTCGGCTTTATTGTTTGAGTTTTAAGTTTATTTCTACTAAAATCACTCTCCTATGTTGTAATTTATTGTTATGTTACCCAGTTTCCATCTTAGCCATTTGATTGAGAGCGGTCGTTTTTGTTTTCGCGAATCAGGACAGCTTATCTCGGCTATCGCATCGGCTTCCGACGAGATTAGTACTCGTATTAAGCAACAGAAACCAGGGGCAATTTCCGTCCTGCGCAATGTCAAAGATAAACGAATGGCGTTGTGGAATGCGGCTAAAAGTGCCGGATTACGGGTTAAAGAAGTTGATGATATAGCCTTCTTGGTCAAAAATGACGCGATTGTTATTCCTCTCACGGATACGATTTCGTTGCTTCAAAACGGTGAAGACGATACAGAGTCTAGCGGTTCGCAACATGTAGCTAAACAAGCTCTTGAAGACAGGTTGCAGCGTCGTGTTGAACAGATAAAGCAAGAAGCGGTTTTCAATAGTAGACGTCTTGATTACCTTCAAGAGACTGACGATGGCGGTCATGAAGTGCAAATGAATTTCAAGATCGAAGTCGCAACAGTGGAAGAAGCACAACGTGCCATTCGGTTCTGTATAGATAATCGACTTATGGCTCTACCTATCGGTTCCAAGACCAGTGCACTTGGCGTTTTTCAAGTTATGGATTTGGCGAAGCAAAAAGGCCTGAATGGTGTTGTTGGTATTCAAGTTGCCGATTTTAATCCCTCTATGGATGATCGTACTCCGGAGGTGTCACCTTGCGATCAATTTTTGACTATTCCCGAATTCGACAATTCTGTATACGATCTTGTCAAGCACCCTTCGCTGCCTGTTGCGATTCTTAAGTCCAAGACCTTCCCTCAGGATAAATCTCATCCTCATCGTGTTGTCGCTCATGCCGGAGCTAAAGTGGCGGACGTACGTACGTTTCTTAATCAGGTTTGTCCTCATGATAAATATCGCTTTTCCCTTATGTCCGAGCCGACCAGCGAGAAGGAGGCTCATATAGGCGGCATTATTTCGACCGGCGCCGAGGGAGGAAATCGCTCCAAGCCATCGGATGATATCTTGTCGGCAACGATTGTAAATGGCGATGCGCAGGTTTCTTGTTTGTCACTCGAAGAGTCTCGGAAGATCGTTGGTCTCAATGGCTCGGGAGGACTCGTTATGCAGGCCGAATTTGAGGCTACGGCGCTTCCCAAACACGAATACAGCTTGTTCATTCCCGTTCCCGGAAAGAATGAACGCGAAGCGTGGACGAATATGCTCAGGCTGCAGAAGCTTTTGTCCAAGTATGCGGAGGTCAGAGATCCCGGGCGCGTCCTTGAAGGGAATAATGACGATGGATTGCTTGTGACCGGTATCGAGCCTCTTTCCAAAAATGTTTACGAGATGGCGCTGTCGAAATTCCAAGGTGATGAGCAAAGAGCTCTTGAAGAAGTGTCCAATCATTACAAGCAAAATCCTTACGGACTTTATGTCACGTTCTCCTCCTTTGGTGGAGAGGGTCGCCTTGATGAGCTCCTCTCTGTTGAGACGCTCACCTCTCTTCTATCCGAAATTTGTCAGTGTGAAACTGATGATATCTATGACCATCTTGAGGAATTAACAATTCTCAACCCCGATAGGCAGGCTGGTATTATGAACCGCTTGCGTCATGGGGCTCCAACGGCTTCTCGGGAAAAAGCAAAAGATCTTGGTGGCGTCACTGCTTCCAGCGACCTTAATATACGATTTACTTCCGGTGATTCTGAGCAAGATGAGTTGGCTCGACAAGAAGTCGCTAATCTTTTTGCCGACTATATCGATGGATTTGATTCCGCCGATGGTATGAATGTTGCGGTTTACGGTCATTTACATCCCGGTATCGGTATCGGTGGCGGCATTGATCCTCATATTCGCATTATTTTTGAGCTGAGTGATCCGGGGAGTCGCTACAACGCTCCGGAGCAAGTGCTTGCCATGAAAGCCAAGCAAAAACAACTCTATCGCAAGCTACTTGCTCTGCATGGTAACTATGGTATCGAGATCATGTGTCCAGAAAAAAGCCGTTTTACCAATGCCGAGTACTGGAACTGGCTTATCCTCAACGATCCCGACCAGGCTGCCGAATACGTTGATTCGGTGCAAAGGAACGGTTACTCACATAATGAGGACGGCACTCCCGCCATGGCGATTTTGGGAGCAAGAGTCCCTCATGAAATGGCGGGTAAAGTTGTGAGAACACCAGGCGGTGTTAAAGCGCTGCTTAATGGCGATCGCGTCACCAGTGATAAAGAGAACATTGTCGATGCTCACTGGGATGCCATTTTGGACTTTGCGGAGCTTCCTGTTGGTAGTCCCGAAGTTAAACGACTTGTTGCCGATACCTTGGCGACTATTCATGCTAAGTTTGGGCTTACGGATAGGCAATATCCACTCTTTTTGGATCATCCCGATGATTGCGAGGTGATCCTTCGCGGTAATTTCGGAGACTACGAATCGGCCGGTTATAAGATTAACCAGGTCGAGGCGGCGAATATTGAAGTTATGGATTTCTCCAAAGCGGATCCGAATACTTTTTATGTCGTTAAGCTTGACGGGCTTGGGATTCCTCCCGGACTTTCGATAATGATTGCGCCTCATAATGCGGTAAAAGCGGCTTATGACGGTATGGTGGCCGGTTCAAACAAGGCATCTTATGGTAACCTCTATACAATGTGGTCCAAATGGCCTTACGAATGCGACGATGTGCCCAATGTTCCGGCTATCGCCGCGTTAGCTCTGATTTTACAGAAAGATGATCCGGGTTGTCAGGCTTATGGTGAAGCTCGAGATATCCATATTGCCGATTCAACAGGTGTGAATATTTCGAAAGTAATTCGCGGAATTGATCGTTCTTCAGAGATGAGTGCTCCAGATCAGCAAGCAGCTACTTCCGCTCTTCAAACCAAGATTGGGGTCCCTCATAAATTCGCAATGGGGTTTGAATCGTCGAGGCTGAAATGTATTGGGATGCTAGCCGAAGCTATTGCCGCTAGAACAGATTCGGTCAATTTGCTTCAAGTTGTGAATGACACCGGTAGCGATGCAGCTTTTAAGGTTTTTCGTAGTGCGGGGATTTCCGTTAAGAAAGTTCAGACGCCTTGGACGACTACGGAACATTCCGAGATGGACCATGTTATTTCTCGGCTCTGTGATCAGATGGAAGAAGGGAAAACGAATGTTGTTTTTGTGACTCCCCATAAAGATTCCACAACGGCCGATTTTTTGCCGGATCACTTGGTTGAGGCTTTAAAAGGTCGCGGCAAGGTGATGGGTAGAGATTATTATTTGGTTTGCGATGTCGATAATGCGACGATGGCTCGTGATTATGCGACTACTGATGTTGTTGACGAGGCTTTCAAGAGAGTCCCTTTTAATGGCATGATAGGTGCTCTTCGCTCTTCCGCTTCCCAGCCTATGCCATTTGCTTTTATCGGCTTAACGCCGACGCTCTCCAGAGCTCTTGGCCTCGCAGAAGAGGCGCATGTCTCCAGGCTTAAGGACTCTTTCGAGCGAACCGAAGCCGGGGATGTTCGGAATCCGTTGGCGCTCAAGATGGTTTCCGAGGTCGTCAGTCAGCCGCAAAGCGTTGCGGATATCCAATCGGAGACGGCCAAAAAGGTGAAGCTTGTTATGGGTTGGCTTGAGAGACATGATGATCTTATCGATCTTATCCCGAATCGGCTTGATCAGTCGCCTCTAATCATTGGTGTGTTGTCTCAGGCAAAAAATCTCAGCGCCGCCAAAAGAATTTTGGCCGAAGTGTTCGGATACTATGTTCAGGCCGGACATGGCCCTTACTCCAAAGAAGCTGTTTCGTTTGATTTGTCCACTCTTGCGTATGACCATTTGCAAGGCTTGTTGACCGCGTTTGATGTCGTTCTGGAGCTCGAAGATGTTCACGGGCGTGAACATGTGCCCAATGTGGCTCTCCGAGAACCTCATAATCCTTTGTCGGTTATAGAACGTCTTTCTAAGGATATTACGGTTGATGATATTTTCAAGGATCGTTCAGGTTTGCAGTGGCTCCATCGTTTGGTTAAGACTTATAACGCCGGCGTAGCTACAGATTCGCGAGTTGATATCGCAGGTCAGTGTCCCGATATGTCGGGAGGTTATGCCAAAAAAGCCAAAATTTATCACCATCCCGATAATCTCACCGAGATGCAAAAAATACTCGCTCTCCAAGATGATGAGACCGGTTGCTCGATCGGGTATTTCTATGGTCAATACTTATTTGCTGAAGCTGGTATTCGAGCGAAGCTGCTTCTTAAACCCGATCATCGTTATCAAGAAGGAGATGTTTTTTCTGACGAAATTGAGGCTTACCTCGTTTCGGCCAAAGCGGCCCTTGCCAAAGTTGCTTATCTTCTAAAGCGTTACGTGGATGGTCCAAATGGCAACGCAGCCGCTCGTGACTCAGAGGGGCGTGTGAAATGGCCGATTGTCGCGTAGGCGATGGGCTCTATTCATTCACAACTACCTTGTGGCCGTCTTTTTCGAGCATTTCCCGTATCTTATGTACTGATCTGTGAGTTGGCTCTTTTACGCTTCCCAGTTCATACTTTTTGCCAAGCTCTTTCCACTTAAAAATGCCGTGTGTGTGATAAGGAAGTAGTTCTATCTGTTCGAATTTTACTTCATATAGGAATTTGCGTAGGGCGCGCAAATTGCTCGATGTGTCTGTCCATCCTGGTAATACGACGTATCTGAGCCAGATTTTTGCGCCTTTCTTGCTTAAGTATTTGATGTTTTCAAGTATTGGCCTATTTGCAACTCCTGTAAGTTTGAGATGTTTCTTCTCATCGAAGTGCTTGAGACTTATCATCCATAGATCTGTTACGGGGATGAGTTTTTCCAGATTTTTTCGCGCTACGTAGCAAGAGGTGTCGATAGTTGTGTGAATTTTTTCTTTTTTGCAGAGCGAGAAAAACTTATATACGAAATCCGGTTGCATGACGGGGTCTCCTCCGGATAATGTCACTCCTCCTCCGGAATTTTCGAAATAAGGCTTGTATGGTAGTACTATCTTAATAAGCTCCTGAGGAGTCATTTCGTGGTAGTCGCACATGTCGAGCATGTCGACATTGTGGCAATACAGACATCTTAGTGGGCAGCCTTCCAGAAATGCAACGAATCTAAGCCCAGGGCCATCTAATGTACCGAATGATTCAAAAGAGTGGATACGGCCTTTCGTGCTGCGCTTTGTCAGGGTTTTGCATTGTTTTTTGTTTGGGGCAGGCATACAATCTTTTTCTTTAATGTTTATTTGTATGGGTACTGGTCTCGACAGCGGTTTTGATTCAGATGATGATGAGCATGTGATTGAGGAAGTTGCTGCATTGGATTTTGGTGCAGCTTTAGATGGTGCTATCTCTGCTGCTGCTGCGCTTGATATTTATACCCCTCACTTGCGTGAAGCATTGGAGTCGGCGATCTCTACTTTTGCTTTAGGAGCTTATGGACATGAGCTTTCGTTTGATCTTGGGGAAGGTGGTTTTATTTCTGGTTACGATTTGCGTGAGCTGACTTTTATTGAGGCCAAGCGTGGTGGCGTAAGAGTAGTATTTCTGTTTGGTGGGGTGCGTGTAGTAAGTTCCAGGGACACTGCCTCTCAAGGTTTTCAGCTGAGTGTGAGTGTCCATAGGAATCTGCGTTCTGGATCTGCTGTGCAATGTCACTTGATTGCTCCTCTTCCTTATTAGAAGTTCTTATGGAATGTCCTTGAGATGACCTCTTCCTGTTGTTCTTTTGTTAGCTTGATAAAATGTACGGCATACCCAGAGACCCTAATCGTAAGTTGTGGGTATTTTGCTGGGTTTTTCATTGCGTCTTGTAATGTCTCTCGATTTAGTACGTTGACGTTTAGATGGTGTCCTTTCTTATGAAAATATCCATCCATCATTCCTCGCAGATTGTTTATGCGTTGATCATCGGTTTTGCCCAAGCTACCCGGTGTGATTGAGAACGTGTTTGAGATTCCGTCTCGGCAATACTCATAAGGGAATTTTGCAACAGAGTTGAGTGATGCGAGTGCGCCTGATTTGTCACGGCCACCCATCGGATTTGCCCCTGGTGCGAAAGGTTCTCCAGCCTTGCGTCCGTCCGGTGTTGCTCCCGTATGGTGTCCATAAACAACGTTTGCTGTGATAGTGAGTAGCGAGACTGTATGTTCCGCATTTCTGTAAGCTCCGTACTTGCGCAAAGTCTCGATAAACTTGCGTGTTATTTCTATGCCCATCTTGTCTGCGCGATCATCGTCATTCCCGAACGCAGGGTACTGTCCTTTTATCGTGAAATCTTTTGCGACTCCTTTCTTGTTTCTAACGGGAGTAACTTTGGCATATCTGATTGCCGACAAGCTGTCTATGACGATGGATATTCCTGCGATACCAAAAGCCATGAATCTGTGGATTTTGAGGTCATGTAATGCCATTTGCTCAGACTCGTAATTGTATTTGTCGTGGCTGTAATGAATTACGTTCATCGTCTCGACGTACTTCTTGCATAGCCAATCTATAAGATGGAAAAATTCTCTCTTAACTTCCGTGTATTCCAGTGGTTTTTGGCTTTTAAGTTTCGGTACTCCTTCTACAAGAAGTTCATCATCAATTTCGTCACGTCCTTCGTTGATTGCCAGTAGTAGTATCTTAGGCAAATTGCATCTAGCTCCGAAAAACTGCATTTCCTTGCCGATTTCCATTGCCGAGACGCAACACGCAATGCCGTAGTCGTCTCCATGTAGTGGCCTCATTAGTTCGTCATTCTCGAACTGAATCGAGCTTGAGTCTATGGATATCGAGCATGCGTAGTCCTTGAATTCTTGCGGCAAATTGTGTGACCACAGAATGGTCAGATTGGGTTCCGGGGCAGGGCCGAGATTTTCCAGCGTGTGTAGCATTCGAAAAGACGTCTTTGTGACAAGAGGTCTTCCGTCTTTGCCCATCCCCCCGAGTACGCATGTTACCCATGTTGGATCACCTGCGAACAGCGAGTTGTATTCCGGCGCGCGCAAATGTCTTACAAGTCTTAGCTTGAGGACGAAATTGTCTACGAATTCCTGGATTTGTTTCTCTGTGTATTTTCCGCTTTTCAAATCTCTTTCTGCGTAAATGTCAAAAAACGAGTCTATTCTGCCAAAGCTCATTGCTGCTCCGTCTTGCTCTTTTACCGCTCCAAGATACCCGAAATAAGTCCATTGAATAGCTTCGCGCGTATCCTCTGCCGGTCTTCCGATGTCGAACCCGTATGACGCTGCCATTTCTTTGAGCTGCTGCAGAGCTTCGATCTGCTTGTTGGCTTCTTCACGCAGGAGCATATTCTCCTCGTTCATGTATGTGCACTCATCGTTGATTTCCTCAAACTTCTCGCTTATGAGTCTGTCGATTCCGTATAGAGCCACTCTTCTGTAATCTCCTATGATTCTACCGCGTCCGTAGTTGTCAGGCAGTCCTGTTATTATTCCTTTTTTGCGAAATAGATCATGCTTCTCTAGTGTGAAAAAATCTTTCCATCCTGTGTAGATATCAAAAACTGCGTCGTTGTGAGTTTTGATGTGCTCCGAATATAGCTCTCGGACTTTTGGGTCCAGCTTGTAACCGTAAGATTCGCATGCTGTCTCTACAAGCCTTACTCCACCTTTCGGTTTGATCGCTCTTACCAGAGGCTTGTCTGTTTGTAGACCCACTATTACCTCTGCCGATTTGTCGATGTACCCAGGCTTGTGGCTGATTATGTTAGATGGTGTTTTTGTATCGATCCCGTAAACTCCGCCTCTTTTGAACTCGGTTTTTTGCAGTTTCTCGATTTTTTTCCACACTTTTTTTGTATTGCGTGAAAGTTTTTCGAGGAATTTGTGGTCGCCTTTGTATGGCTTGTAGTTAAGCTGGATAAAATTCCTGACATCGACGTCTATTTGCCAATGTCCCTTCTTGAACGCGTGGTGTATTTTTGGAATTTTTATGTTTTTGTCGGGGTCTTTTGGTATGAGATTTTTGATGCGTGGCATAGGGGAGATTGCTTAGGATTTAGGACTTAGGATGTAGGGATTAGTGAATGGTATGTTTCGCTGTGCGAAACGTCTATTTTATGATTTCGTAAGTCTCTTTGGCTATTTGCAGTTCCTCGTTTGTAGGAATGACGAGGACTGCGGGTTTCCCGTGTGAGATTTTGACTGTTTTCTGGTTTGGAAATTCCGTGTGTTTGTTCTTCTTGTCACTTAGTTCAATAGAGAGGTAATCGCATACCCATTTGCGTATGTACCAAGCGTTTTCGCCGATGCCTCCTGTGAAGACAAGTGCGTCCAATTGGCCGAGTGCCACCAAATATGCGCCGATATATTTTGCAATCCTGTAGCAATACATGTCGAGCGCGAGTTTGGCTTTTTTGTCCTGTTTGCCGAACCAAGCGTCTCTTAGATCTCTTACGTCTGATTTGCCTGCTATGCCCTTGAGTCCGGATTCATTATTCAGCATTTCGTATATCTTGTTTGGCTTCATTCCTTTGTCTGTAAGATGGAAGATTATTGCCGGATCAAAATCTCCGGTTCTCGTTCCCATCATTACGCCTTCAAGTGGAGTGAATCCCATGGATGTATCGATAGATTTTCCGTTTTTGATAGCTGTTATCGAAGCTCCGTTGCCAAGATGGCACGTGATCATATGCTTGGATTTTTTAGCTCCAAGGTAAGTTCGCGCTTCTCCAGCTACGTATTTGTGACTTGTTCCGTGAAATCCGTATTTTCGTATGCCGTATTTTTTGTAAAGCTCGATAGGAAGTCCGTAAAGGTAAGCTTTTTCTTCCAGCGTGCTGTGAAAAGCCGTGTCAAAAATCGCTACATTCTGAGCCTTTGGCAGAAGTGTTTGTGATGCCTTGATTCCCTCAATGTTCGGTGGGTTGTGAAGAGGCGCCAGATTGGATAGCTTCTTTATTTCCTCGAGGATTTTTGGAGTTACCTTGATTGCAGATTTGTATTTTTCTCCTCCGTGTACGACTCTATGGCCTACCGCTTGTATCTCTTTTAAATCTTTTATGACGCCGCTCTTGAGTAAGTGCGTTGTGGCTAGTTTAAAAGCAGAGTGATGCGTCTTTATCGCTTTGCAATCTTCGTTTCCATGAGAGCTTTTGTATTCGCAAAATGGCATTCCGATGCCGTCTACATGCCCTTTGTAAAGTACTTTCCACTTGCCTCCGTCTATGACCTGTAACTTCAAAGATGACGAGCCTGAGTTGATGATTAATAGGATCATAGGGTGTAGGGGATAGGGTGTAGGGGATAGGGTGTAGGGCGTAGGGATGGAGCTTATTTCTTGCAGTGCTTACATACGTTTGCCTTTCCGCTTCCTTGTGCTTGTACTGATGTGATCGCTGTTATGTTTGCTATGTCTTCAAATTTGCAACCTCTCGATAAGTCGTTGATCGGCTTCTTGAGGCCTTGAAGGACTGGCCCTATCGTCTGTGCGCCACCCAGCCTCTCTACAAGTTTGTAAGCGCAGTTTGCGGCTTCGAGACTTGGGAAAATTAGTACGTTCGCGTCTCCTTTTAGGCTGGAGTTGGGAAATTTCCTCGCACAGATGCTTGGTACAAGGGCTGCATCGACCTGCATTTCTCCTTCTATCGCCAGGCATGGACATTCGTCATGTGCCATTGCAACCGCTTCACGAACTTTGTTTACCAGTGGGTGATTTGCGGATCCGTTAGTAGAAAAAGATAGCATTGCGACTTTTGGATCCAGTCCGAAATCGGCGGCAGTTTGCGCCGTATCAAGTGCTATATCGACAAGATCGTGCGAATTTGGTTCTATCATGATTGCGCAATCCGCGAACAGCAGAAGTCGTTTCTCCAATATCATAAAAAACACTCCTGATACTTTGTGGAATTTCTCCTTTGTTTTGATGATTTGCAGGGCAGGTCTGACGGTATCGGCTGTTGACCATGTTGTTCCCGACACCATGCCGTCAGCGTCTCCAACATGTACCATCATTGTCCCGAAGTAATTTATTTGCCTGATTGTCTCCCACGCTTTTTTCTCTGTTACGCCTTTGTCTTTGCGTATTTTCATGAACTCTTTGACGTATTTTTCTGTTAATGGCGAATCGTCAGGATCGATGATTTGTACTTTTTTCGAAGTCAACTTGATTCCGAGTTTGTTTGCACGTTTTTTGATTTCCAGCTCCGAGCCCAGCAGGATGAGATGTGCCGTTCTTTCTTTTAGAACCATCTCTGTCGCTTGGAGCACCCTATCGTCTAATGCGGCTTCGGGGAATACAATCCGTCCAGGGTTTTTACGGGCTTGAGTTTTAATATTTGCCAGAAATTTTTTCATTTTTGTTTTTTAGTCGGAAGTCAGTAGTTAGTGACCTCTGAACAATTTTAGCAAAGTCTGTTTGATGAGCCAAGCTTTATCTTTGAGGACTATGAGTGGAGTCATTGCCATCTGCCATGTTGATATGGGCTTGGTGAAGTTCTTGAAGTTCCCTTTGCGAAGAGCTTCTATAACAGCCTCCAGTGTTAGGGATGTCGCGCTTATTTGGCAGTAGGTTTTGCCGTGCAAATGTATAGAGTGTGTATCCGATGTTCCGATGAATGGGAGATTGTGTTTTTTTGCGATCCTTCGCCCTTTTTTGTTAAAATCAATCAGCTTGGAATACCACCATGACAGTTCGAGACCATCGATGCAGTCGATATTTGGTTCTATTTTGTCGTGAAAAAAGTTTGGACTTGGGAAGTATGGATGTGCTGCAAAAATGAAGCATTCAGGGTGCTTGCCCTTGTACTCTCTGAGGCTCTTAAATGTCTTGACTGTGTCTGCCTCCTGCGCAGCGTTTAATATTACAATATGCCTGTGTTCTATGGTTTGTTCGACCCCCGGTATGAGTAACAAGCCCTGTTCTTTCGCGTAAGCTATTGCTTCTTTTGTGACGGTTGTTTTGTTGTGACATGTGATCGCAAGTATCTTGAACCCGTCCTTCTTGGCATGATCAATAAGATCCTTATCCGAATACTGGATTGGGTCTATCGGATCCGCACTGGTATGATTATGGAGTGAAGCTAGCATTATGATTCCGCCTCCTCCATTGCGATTCCCCCTGCAGTCTCTTCCGTAGGGTCGCCGTTTATTGCTTGGACGCTGTCGATTGCTTGTTCCACCGCATTCGCTGCGTTGCTCAAGTCTTCCGCCGCTTTGTTAACCTTGTCTATCTTCTCTTGTACTGCTGCTGTTTTTGTATCGACCTCGCTCTTCACATTCTCGTACCCTTCGGTAGCCTCTGTGAATACGCTTGAGAATACATTAAAGGCTTGTTCGCTAAGAGTGCAGCCTGCAGTAGCCAGCGTAATGTAGAGAGCGGATAGTAGAATGGTGAGTTTTTCCATTTTTATTTTAGTCAGTAGCTTTTATAGTAAATCCATTTTATACCGAGAAGAGTGTTTTGAAATCACCATTGAACTCTTCAAGGAATTGGTGTATCTCGATAACTTCGTTTGTAGTTATAGGGCTTATGTTTTTGCCCAAGTTCCGTATTTTCAGTCCTTTGTGAACCCTATTTCCTTTGACTCTGTTGATCACGGCGTTTACAAGTATGTGCGCATCACAGTTCTTGCAGCCGACGTGCAAATACACCTCATCTTTGAGGCTCCCTATAATTACAATGTCTTCTTCGCTGTAACCTCCTTCACAATGAGGGCACGAAGTCTCGTCTATGAGCTGTTTTAGCAGGTTTTTTAATTCCCTGAAAAGCATGCAAAAAGGCTATAATGATTGGTACCTATTTATAGCATCTTTAACGGAGTGAAGTCCAGGAAAAATTAGGCTGCGAGCCGTCCTTCTTCTTCTCGGTCGTCTGTATCTCCCGAGAATAGTGGGATGACGTTGCCAGGCGTGTCTTCGCGTATGATCTCTGAACCCAGTGTCTTCTGGGCTTGTCCTCTTGCGCTATCGCTTATCTCCTCTATGCGAACTCTTATTACTCCCGTTAAATGATCGTATTTAACCACGAGTTTTTCCATTACCGGAATCAGCGCTTCTAATGGGGCTATTTCCGGCTGAACGAAAGCTCCTATGACAATTAACCATCTTGCTACTTTTAGCATCTTTAATGTGTCTTTTGTGAAGCTTGCCGGATCGATTCCTTCCGGAGCCTGTATCATACCTGTTTGAGCAAGTCCGCGGAACGCTTCTACTACCGGTCTGCCAACAGAGATATTGTTGATCGTGAATCCTACGAGTCCTTTCCCCAAAAGGGCTTTCTGGATACCCGGAGAAAGATTGTTCCAAACCCCTTCGGCTGATTTCCAGATGCCGCTTTCGTAAATAGCTTCGAATACATCCGCTATGAGATTGTACACTTCGCTTCCGTCGTCTCTTCCATCCAGCGAATCCAATGTTGCCTCAAGTTTTTTGGCCTTAGCCAGAGCTGTTTCGAGACTTTCCGTATTCACAGGAGTTTTGTCGACGACTTGCTCGGCCTGCTGATCGCTGAGTTCCGTATTTTGAACGTCCGTATCTTCTCTCTCGGCAGTATTTGGCTCCATGGTGGTATTTTTATTTTTACTGCCTCAATTATACCACTTTTAGCTGAGTTTGTCTAGATACTCCTGTAGTCTTCGTAGAGACTTCTCTTTCCCGAGAGCTGCTGCGACTTCGAACGAGCCTGGTGAGTACTCTGCTCCTGTTAGGGCGACTCTCATTGGCCACAAGACTTGGCCGTTTTTGAGTCCAGCATCTTGTATCATTTGCATCAAGATCTCTTTTTGCTTCTCCTCGTCCTTGATGTCTTCTTCCGACATACCTTCCATTGTTTCTATGAGCTTTGTGAATGCCGTAATGGCAACTCCCTTGTCTACTTTCATCTTCTCGCGCATCAACAATGCTTCGTCAAAAGGAACCTCGTCTTCCAGAAAAAACTTTAGCATATCAGGCGCTTCTTCCAGTGTCTTCATTCGGGTTTGTATGACTTCTACGGCTTTTAGGAAGTATTTTGTCTTTTCATCCGGGTTGTCTACTGACTCTTCTGTTATTTGTCCGTACTCTGACTCATGGAACCACTTGGTTTGGAGGCGAGGAAGAATCAGCTGCGCGAGCTCTGCCGGTGTTTTTTGCCTTATATAGTGTCCGTTGAACCATTCCAGCTTCTCTATGTTGAAGATTGCTCCAGCTTTTTGCACTCTTGAGATCGAGAACTTTTCTACTAAGTCGTTCATTGAGAAAAACTCTTCCTCAGTACCCGGATTCCAACCAAGAAATGCTATGAAATTGATTATCGCTTCGCGGAGATAGCCTTTTTGGATGTAGTCTTCCGCCGCGACGTCTCCTTGGCGTTTGCTGAGTTTTGTTTTATCCGGATTTAACAGGAGTGGAATGTGCGCAAAAGTTGGTGGTTCCCATCCAAGAGCTTGATATAGTGCGATGTGTTTTGGTGTTGAGGGAAGCCACTCTTCACCTCTTATTACGTGAGTTATGCCCATCATGTGATCGTCTACTACGTTTGCAAGGTGGTAAGTAGGGAAGCCGTCCGATTTTATCAGAACTTGGTCGTCAATCGTTTTTGGGTCGAATTCCATGTTTCCACGGACTGTGTCCTCAAATACAATCCTTGGTGGATCTTCCTGTATTCTCTGCCTGATGACATACAGGTCTCCTCTCTCAATACGCTGTTTCACCTCGTCCGGAGAAAGGAACAAGCAATGGCGATCATACATTGGAGCCTGTTTATTTGCTGCTTGTTGCATGCGCATTTTTTCCAACCTTTCTTCCGAGCAGAAACATGGATATGCGTGTCCTTGCGCCACTAGTTCGTCTGAATACTTCTTGTAAATTTCCGTTCTATGAGATTGAAAGTACGGGCCAAAGTCGCCTTTCTCTTTGAGTCCGCCGTTTTCTAGGTATGGTCCTTCGTCGTAGTGTAGGCCGAACCAGTCGAGTGTGCGGATTAGATTCTCGGTTGCGCCTTCTGTGTAGCGTTTTTGGTCGGTGTCCTCGATGCGGAGGATGAACCCTCCTTTGTTCTGGCGTGCGAATAGATATGCGTAAAGAGCGGTGCGTAATCCGCCGATATGTAGAAATCCTGTAGGGGAGGGTGCGAAGCGAGTTTTCATATGTTAGGACTTAGGATGTAGGACTTAGGATTTAGTGAGTGGAGCGCTTCGCGCAAGTTGTAGTCTATTACAGTTTACAGACGAGGCCTCCGTTTGCAAGTTTTCCATGGATCCTGATAGAATTGCACTCGGACAACCCAATACTACTCATGAATTTTTTGGAAGAATTCCGCAGGCTTCAACTGAAAGCGCCACGCATGGGGCTCCAGTGTGTTCAGAACGAGAACAGTCCTTATTGTCAGTATACCGAGAAAAGTCGTAACTGTTACATGACGTATGCAAGTTATCAGTCCGAGGACTGTATGTATAATCATCGTGTTTTTTATTGTACGGATTGTAATGATTGTACGCTTTGTCAGAAGTGCGAACTTTGTTATGAGTGCGTGGATTGCGTTAATTCGTATAATTCCGATTATTGCTATCACTGTAAGCAGGTTTCCGACTCGCTGTTCTGTCATTTCTGTATTGGATGCAAGTACTGTTTCGGATGTGTTGGTCTGAGGCAGGCAGAGTACCATATTTTTAATGAGAAATTTTCCAAAGATGAGTATGAGAAAAAGGTTGCTGAATTAAGTAAACTTCCGGCTTCAGAGGTTTATAAGATGATGTGGCCTCTTATAACATCCGTTCCTGTTGTTTCTCTTTATGGTGACAATAACGAAGGGTGTAGCGGCGAAAATATCTATAATTGCAAAGACTCATATTGGGCTTTTGACTCAAAGGGGTTACGAGATTGCTATTATGTATATCACTGTGATGATGCGAAAGATTTGTACGATTGTAGTCATCTTGGTTGGTCAGAGGTTTGTTATGAGATTATGAGTGGAGGTAATCTTATGAATTGCATGTTCTGTTATGGGTGTTGGTATAGCAATGATCTTGAGTACTGTGATCTGGTTTACAATAGCCATGATTGTTTCCTGTGCGTCTCGCTTAATCATGCTTCGTATTGCATACTGAATAAGGAGTATTCCGAGGAGGAGTACAAGAAGAAAGTTGTCGAGATCAAAGCTTCTATGAAAGCTGATGGGACTTGGGGGCAGTGGTATGAGTCCGGCTTCCCTGTAGAGGATACGCTTGGAGCTCAGGATGATCATTAATATGTCTTGAGGCTTCCTTCTTTTCCCCATATTTGCTAGAATCCCTTCTGCAAATTTAACCTACCTTTATGGCAGCTCGCAGAAGAAGGAAAACCACTTATCGCAAACCTGCTAAAACAACGCGTAGACGCAGAGCCTCAAGTAAGAATAATATGCAACTTGATGTAGAAGCGCACGTTCTCAAGGATATTTGGGCGGTTTTTTATGCGACTCTTGGAGTTCTTACTATCCTGAGTATCAGAGGGAATCTTGGTGTTGTCGGGCGGCTTTGGGTAGCTTTTCTTGAGCCTGTTTTCGGATGGGGTGTTTATGCCGTTCCGGTTGTGCTAATAGGAATGGCTATTATGAGTTTTTTGTCCCGCAGTATCCATGTCGGTATTACGAGGTGGCTTGGTATTGTGCTGCTATCCGGTTCCGCCCTGGGGTTGGTACACTTATCTGTTCCTGATGCTGACGTTCTGGAGGTTGCTAAAGCCGGTGAGTACGGAGGGTATGTCGGCTTTGTAGCGAGTTTTATACTCAAATCTATTCTGGGTAATATTGGCAGTTACGTTGTGCTTATGGCTAGCATTGTTATTTCGATCTTGCTTATCTTCGACGTCTCTCTTACGGAAATAATTGCTGTGTTTAAGAGCGAGCAAGTCTCGAAGGGTAGGCGAGTTACAGAGAAGGATGAGTCCGAGGAAGCAGAGGAAGATTATTTTGACGATTTTGATGTTAGCGGAATTAATATAGTGAAGCCTGAACAGATTCAGGTTGAGCAGAAAGAGGCTATTCGTGATGATGAGATAGCTCTAAGGGAAGTAAAGCCTGAAGATATGGATATTGAAGTAGATCTTGAGAACGCAGATAACAAGACACAAGACACAGATACTTCATATGATGATGAGGATTATGAGTACTCTTTCCCTGATCTTGCATGGCTTGATGCTACTGTCGATAATATTGCTTTGGATCAAGATGTCCTTAGAGATGGTGCCGAGAAAATTCGCAATAAATTGGATCAGTTTGGTATCAAAGTTGCAATGCACGATGTTCACGTTGGTCCTACAGTCGTGCAGTATTCGCTGAAACCCAGTGATGGTGTAAAGCTTTCCAAAATCACTACTCTCAAGAATGATCTGGCGATGGCTCTCGCAGCCCCGTCAGTGCGTATAGAAGCGCCGATACCGGGCAAAGATTTGGTTGGTATTGAAGTTCCTAATCAAGAAAGGGCTACCGTTCGTTTGAGAGAGCTTATGGATGCTCCAGAATATAAGAACCTAAAAGGTAAGCTCAAATTGCCGCTTGGTCGCAGTGTTAGTGGCAGACCTATTGTTGCCGATTTGGCAAAATGTCCTCATTTGCTCGTTGCCGGTGCTACCGGAAGTGGTAAATCTGTTGGGATGAACTCGTTTTTGATGTCTTTTCTCTATAATAATTCGCCCAAGGATCTTAGGATGATAATGATCGATCCTAAGAGAGTTGAGCTTAATAATTACAATGGAATCCCTCATCTGCTTACTCCTGTGATTGTCGAGCCTGACAAAGCTGCGACTGCTCTACGTTGGGCTGTTGCGGAAATGACACGTCGTTACAAGGTTTGTGCTGATGCCAGACATAGAAGTATCGAAGACTACAATGATGATCCTAAGATCAAAGAGAAGCTTCCTCGTATTGTCATTGTGATCGATGAGCTTGCGGATATGATGATGGTCGCTAAGCAAGAGGTTGAAGCTTCGATTTGTCGTATTGCTCAAATGGCTCGTGCCGTAGGTATGCATCTGCTTATTGCTACGCAAAGACCTTCTGTTGATGTTATCACAGGTCTTATCAAAGCGAATATCCCTGCGCGTATAGCTTTTACAGTCGCGTCTTCTATAGATTCCCGAACTATTATTGATGGTATCGGAGCCGAAGATCTTTTGGGTCATGGAGATATGCTCTATCTGTCCGGCACTACCGGTAAGCCTGTGCGTATTCAAGGAGTCTTTGTCGGTTCCAAGGAGATTGAGAAGGTTACGAACAAGATCAAGATTGGCTTCGATCCTTCTTATGATGACGGAATCACGTCCGAAGATGTTGCAAACAAAAAACTTATAGGTATCCCAGACAGCCGAATGGCGGCTGAAGCTGCCGGTGCGGATGATCCGATGTATATGGAGGCGTTGGAATGTATTCGTAGATCACGCAAGGCTTCTGCTAGTGCACTACAACGATATTTGCGCGTTGGTTATGCTCGTGCTTCTCGTCTGATAGACATGCTTGAGGACAATGGAGTTATCGGTCCTGCAAACGGTGCTAAGCCAAGAGAGATTCATTGGAATGTGATTGAGGACTAGACCTTCTCATATTTCTATTGCGTAATCGCATATTTGATGTAAGATCTGTTTTCTGTAATTTTATATGCGTTTTTTTTATGAACCTTGATTCTCGCAATACTGCTATAGATAGAGCTGATGATGCTTGGGAAGATCGTCCTTCTCTGACCATGAATGATTTTGATGAAGGCGGTTTGTATTTTTCTGGCGACATCATGGACGTTGTACTTGAGTTCCTCGACAAAGCTAGGCCAAACTTCGCAGGTAGCATCGGCGTGGATTGTCGTGTTAGGTCTCTCGATACTTGGCTACGCGTACTAAGTGATAGAGCTCTTGTTGCCAATATAGCCGATGCTATCCACTATGATTTCCCTTATTTCGCTAGTCTTATAGATGAGCAATCGCGGATATGGTCTGATCTATGCCGAGAAGGAGCTGAACAAGCGAGACTCAAGGCTTATTTGCTGGCTTTGCCATCCGAGATTGCTATACGCTCGCTTCTTTCGTTGAGTTTTGATCAATATGTACTGGCTTTGCAGGGTGATAAGCAAGCGCTTTGTGTTCTCGATATGGCTGTCATTAGAGATCAGGAGTCTACTGATAGGTTCCGTTTTGCACCTCGTTTGAACGCGCTTAATGGTGGTCAGGCTGAAAACGCCTTGGTTATAGGAAATGTTGTTGCGCAAAGTCGTATGGATGTGCCGTCTGCC
>Ga0100380_10001604_pt1 | contig 24601 bp, 20 predicted proteins | sample CryGeymeta201504_FD_80417 | JGI IMG/M metagenome (GOLD analysis project Ga0100380, IMG submission 80417) | Groundwater microbial communities from Crystal Geyser aquifers in Utah, USA - Crystal Geyser metaG 2015-04 | ecosystem: Environmental > Aquatic > Deep subsurface > Groundwater | place... | reverse complement strand
TCACACCGCCAACCTGGACAAATCCGCCACCCGGTTCATGGCGCGATGCAGACGCGCCAGCAGCCCGAGGCGGTTGGCGCGCAGATTCGCGTCTTCCACATTGACCATCACGCCATCGAAGAAAGCGTCCACCGGGCCTTTCAGCGCGGCCAGGGATTGCAATGACGCGGTGTAATCCTCCACGTCGAAGGCCGCGTCCGCGACCGGTTCGACCTCCGCCAGGGCAGCGTTGAGCGCAATCTCCGCCGGTTCCTGAAACAAGTAGGGATTGGTCACCGGCTCCACCGCGCCATCGGCTTTCTTGAGGAGATTCTGGATGCGCTTGTTGGCGGCGGAGAGGGCGGCGGATTCAGGCAGCGCAGTGAACTCGGCCACCGCGTTCAGGCGCGCCGGCACCTGGTCAATGCGCGTGGGCGCCAGCACCACCACGGCTTCCACCTGGGCGGCCGCAAAACCCTGGTCTTTCAGATAAACCCGCAGACGATCCTGCATGAACTGGAACACGTCGAGCGCCACGCTGCTGGCGATCTGCTCCGGGTCGAACTGCCCTCGGGCCAGTTCCAGCAACCACATCAGATCAAGCGGCAACCGCTTTTCCATGAGCATGCGCAATATCCCCAAGGCTGCGCGGCGCAGGGCGAAGGGATCTTTGTCACCGGTCGGAATCAGGCCGATGCCAAAGATGCCGACCAGGGTATCGAGTCGCTCGGCCAAGGCGACGGCAAGGCCGAGGTGGTCCGCGGCCAGTTCGTCGCCGGCGAAACGCGGTTTGTAGTGGTCGGCGATGGCCGCCGCGACACGCGTGTCCTCGCCGTCATGCAGGGCGTAATAGCGGCCCATGATGCCTTGCAGCTCCGGGAACTCGCCGACCATGTCGCTGCTGAGGTCGGCCTTGGCGAGCTGCGCGGCGCGAGTAGCCAGGGTTTCATCGGCGCCTAGTTCGTGGGCAATGGCACCGGCCAGTTTCATCAGGCGGCGGCTGCGCGCGCCCTGGCTACCCAGTTTGTTGTGATAGACCACGCGGTCCAGCGCCTCGACACGAGACGCGAGCGGCTTCTTGCGGTCCTGGTCATAGAAAAACTTGGCGTCGGCTAGGCGCGGGCGCACCACCCGCTCGTTGCCGCCAATCACCTGGGAAGGGTCGGCCGGGCGGATGTTGGAGACGATCAGGAACTGGTTGGTCAGCTTTCCGGTGGCGTCCAGAAGCGGAAAATACTTCTGGTTGGCCTTCATGGTGAGGATCAGGCATTCCTGCGGAACTTCCAGATATTCCGGCTCGAACTGGCACAGCAGCACGTTGGGCCGCTCGACCAGGCCGGTGACTTCATCCAGCAGGGCATCGTCGTCGATCGGCCTGACTTTGCCACTAAGCCCACCGCCCACCCGCGCGGCGGCGGCCTGCAACTGGCACACGATCTCGGCGCGGCGTTTCTCGAAACTCGGAATGACCGCGCCTTCATTCTCCATTTGCGCTTGGTAGCTGTCGGCGTCACGAATCGAAACAGGATGGCTGGCGGCCTCGAAGCGGTGGCCCTGGGTATCACGGTCGGCAAGCAGGCCGAGCACGGAAACGGCCACCACCTCGGCGCCATGCAGCGCCATCAGGCCATGTGCCGGACGCACGAAGTTGACCGTGCTCCAGCCGTCCTTGAGCTGATAACTCATGACCTTGGGAATGGGCAGCTTGGCCAGCGCCTCGTCCAGGGCTTGTTGCAGGCCCACGGCCAGGGTGGCACCGGTGACCACGGTAGCGAAAAACAGCGCTTCGCCTTTGCCGTCCGGCGCTCGCTTGAGTTGCGGCAGCACGCCGGCATCCAGGCCCATCGCGCCGAGTTTCTTCAAAAGCGCGGGGGTAGCCTGGCCGGACGCGTCAAGCGCCACACTGACCGGCATCAGCTTCCGCGACTCCGGCTTGTCGGCGGCCCGCGCCGCGACCTGAGTGACGTGCGCGGCGAGACGGCGAGGTGAGGCAAATGCGGTGACCACACTGGCGCGATCGGCCAGGCCATGCGCCTTGAGGGATTCAAACAGGGTATTGGCGAAGGATTCGCCCAGTTTCTTCAGCGCCTTGGGCGGCAGTTCCTCGACGAAGAGTTCGACGAGCAGATTCTTCGTGCTCATGTTCATGCCGCCTTCTTCTCGATCCGCGCCAGCACTTCTTCGGCCCAGGCTTTGGGCGCCATCGGGAAGCCGAGGCGGGCGCGCGAATCCAGATAACTCTGCGCCACGGCTCTCGCCAGGTTGCGGATGCGGCCGATGTAGGCGGCGCGCTCGGTCACCGAGATGGCGCCACGGGCATCGAGCAGGTTGAAGGTGTGGGCGGCTTTCAGCACCTGTTCATAGGCCGGCAGGGCCAACTGGTTTTCCATCAGGTGTTTCGCCTGGCGCTCATGGGCGTTGAAGGCGGTGAGCAGGAATTCCACATCGCTGTGCTCGAAGTTGTAGGCGGACTGTTCCACTTCGTTCTGGTGGAACACATCGCCATAACTGACGCCAGGCGAATATTCCAGGTCGAACACGTTTTCCACGCCCTGCAGATACATGGCCAGGCGTTCCAGGCCATAGGTGATCTCGCCGGTGATGGGCTTGCAGTCGATCCCGCCGACTTGCTGGAAATAGGTGAACTGGGTGACTTCCATGCCGTTCAGCCACACCTCCCAACCTAGGCCCCAGGCGCCCAAAGTGGGGTTTTCCCAGTCGTCCTCGACGAAGCGGATGTCGTTCTGTTTGAGGTCGAAACCGAGGGCTTCAAGGGAGCCAAGATACAACTCCAGGATGTTTTCCGGGGCGGGTTTCAGCACCACCTGGAATTGGTAGTAGTGCTGCATCCGGTTGGGGTTTTCGCCGTAGCGGCCGTCCTTGGGACGGCGCGAAGGCTGCACGTAGGCGGCTTGCCAGGGTTCCGGGCCGAGGGAACGCAAAAAAGTGGCGGTATGGGAAGTGCCGGCGCCGACTTCGAGATCGTAGGGTTGCAGCAGCGTGCAGCCCTGTTCCCCCCAGAAATGCTGGAGGGTGAGGATGATGTCCTGAAAAGCGGGCATGTTCGTAAAGCCATTGCAAAGGGTGAGCGATTTTACCTGGATTCGCCGACCAGGCCGGGCACGGCGGGCAGCCTGTTGGAAATTTGCCAATACCGGCAAGGATTCAGCGGCGGCTCGGAACTTGAAACCTGCCGCAGGAGCGGACCGTGTCCGCGATGCCATGCGCTCCAGCGCACCACAAACGGAAGACACTCGCTTGGGCTGGCGTTTCCACCTTTGCGCCTGCCGGCGCATCGCGGACACGATCCGCTCCTGCGGCAGGGCGGACCGATCGCTATTAAAAGATGCCAGGCACGGAATTTGCTAAGAATGAGTTTATAACCGTGGAGAACAGCATGACACTCACCCTAACCCCCAGCCTGACCATCCGCTTTCGCTGCGCGGCGGACGGCGCCTGGCGCGTGATCCGCACGCATACGCGGCGCCTGTCCATCGTGAGCCTGTCGTTCCTGAAAATGGAAGTGTTGGTGTTCAAGTACCACGGGGAATAACCAGGGCCGCATCGAGTCCACCACCTTTTCGACTACGCAACTCGATACGCCAGCCGTAGGCGTCCGCCAGCTGCCGCGCGATCGCCAGCCCTAGGCCGCTGCCGCCACTATCGCGACTGCGGGAGCCTTCCAGGCGATGGAAGGGCCGAAACACCGCTTCACGCTGATCCTCCGGAATCCCGGACCCGCGATCCAGCACTGAAATCCGCACCGCCTTCTCCCCACACCCCAGTTCCAGATCAATGGCTTCATCGCCGCCATAGCGCCGCGCGTTGTCCAGCAGGTTACCAACGATGCGGCGTAGCGCGGCTTCTCCCACTTTCACCAGACAAACCGGCGCGGGCGTCCGCCAGTTCACCGGCCCCAGACGCGCGGTGGCCTCCGCCAGATCACTCAGCAGCGCAACCAGATCGAGGTCTGTCTTGTCGCCCGCCTGGAGGGCGCGGGCGAACACCAGCATGTCGCCGATCAGCCGATTCATTTCGTCCAGGTCGCGCTCCATCCGGCCAATCTGCGCGGCATCGGCGCCATCCAGCAAGGACACCGCCAGTTTCAGGCGGGTAATCGGCGTGCGCAGGTCATGGGAAATGCCGGACAGCAAAACGGTGCGGTTTTCCAGCAGAGCACGGACTTCGCCGGCCATCCGGTTGAAGGCGGCGGTGAGTTCACGGATTTCCTGTGGGCCGGTTTCCGGCAGCCGCACCGGGTCTCTGCCCTGCCCCACTTCGACGGCCTTCTCGGCCAGGCTGTTCAACCGCCGCCCGGCACGGCCGACCATGAGCAGCGCCGTCACCACGGTCAATGCGGCACCCAGCAGAAAGACCCCGACCGCCGCCAGAGGAGCCTGCAGCGCATAGCGATCCTGGCTGAAACCGACCCGCAGGCGCTTGTCCGCTACCCGCAAGTCCAGCCATACCCAATTGGCATCCGGCCCGCGCTTGAGCAGCACGGGCTGCCGCATGCGGCGGCTGAGCGCATCTACCAGGAGGTGGCTGAACCAGGACTGGGGTGTCGCGGCGGCAAGCGGTTTCGTCGCCGCGCCCAGCTCCAGGTCATGCCGGAACGCCAACTCCATTTCGAAGTCGGTGCGGGTCTGCGGCGGCAGTTCCACCCAGGTCTTGGCCGCCAGCGAAATCTTGGCCGCCAGATCGTCCGCCGAGCGCTCCGCCAGTGGCCGGATCAGGGTCAGCCAGACCACCGCGAAAGCCAGGGTCTCGAACACCAGAAATGCCACCAGCAAGGCAGCGGCGGTACGGCCAAACAGGGTGCGCGGAATAAATACGGCCCCCGGCCCCTCCCTGCGGTCGGGACCGCCCCCCGAGGGGGCCAAGCCGTTCTTGGGACGGCCCGGCGAACGGCTTGAGAGGTTCAACCGCCTCGCCCCTTCGGCGCAAACAGATAACCCTGGCCCCAGACCGTGCGGATGTAGGCCGGATTGGCGGGGTCGTCCTCCAGCTTGCGGCGCAGGCGGGTGACCCGCACGTCGATGGAACGATCGAATGGGTCGCGATCAAAGCCTTTTAGCCAGTCCATGATCTGGTCGCGCGAGAGTGCCCGGTTGGGATGCTCGACAAACACTTTGAGCAGGGTGAACTCCGCCTGGGTGAGGGTGAGTTCCTTGCCTTCCTGGCTCAGGCGCTGCGCCGCCAGGTCCAGTGAGAACAGGCCGAAGTGGACAATTTCATCCTTCTCCGGCTTGGCCACCCCCTCACTCGTGCCGCGTCGCAGCACCGCGCGGATGCGGGCCAGCAATTCGCGCGGATTGAACGGCTTGGACAGATAGTCGTCGGCACCGACTTCCAGGCCGACGATGCGGTCGATATCCTCACCGCGCGCCGACAGCATGATCACCGGCAAATTGTGCTGCGCCTTGATGCGCCGGGTCAGGCTTAAACCATCCTCGCCCGGCAACATCAAATCCATGACCACGAGATCAGGGACTACCGCCACCATGCGCTCGTCCATTTCGCGGCCGTCGCGCGCGGTTTCCACCAGAAAACCCTGTTTCACCAGGTATTCCGAGAGCAAGTCGCGCAGACCCGCATCGTCGTCCACCACCAGCACTCGTTCTGTCATACCCAAGCCCCCTCAAAAAACGCCGGGCCGCCCCAAGTTATCTGGGGGCGTCCGATACACACTGTTACAAATCCAACAGATGTCGAAACTACCGTGTTACGCCCCCCGCCTACCATGCAGAGCATGAAAAGGAGATTTGCGATGAAAGCCAAAGTTCTGATGGCCCTGCTGCTGAGCGTACTCGCCGCGCCAATACTGGCAAGCGACGCGGTCGAACGCCTGTTCATCGGCCCCGCCGTCCAGGTCGCCCAACTTGCCCCGGAAGTGCGCCGCATGCTGCGTGAACGCTGGGAACAGGCCAGCCCGGAAGAGCGCATGGAAATACGCCGCCAGTTTCAGGAACGCCTGCGCGAACAACGCGGCTCATCCACGGACAGTATCCCCAGTCCTTCCGATCGCGCGGACTTCGCGGGATCGGTGGGCGGTTTCGGCGGCAACTTCGGTGGCAACTTCGGCGGCAACTTCGGTGGCAACTTCGGCGGCAACTTCGGTAGCGGCTTCGAACAGCGTCGCCCTAGCCAGCCGAACCCAGACGATAGCGCGCCGAATTTCGATCCACGCGACCGATTCAACCCATCCGCCGGAAAAAACCGGCACTAACCCCCGTATTGACATCAACCATGGAGTCCATCATGAAAAAAACCGCACTCACACTCACCTTGATCGGCATCGCGGCCTTCAGCACCCCAGGCATGGCTTCCGGTTTCCAGGATCGCGCCGAAGTTGTCAGCAGCACCCCGATTTACGAATCCATCAACGAACCCCGCCGCGATTGCTGGAACGAGCAGGTCGGTTATGAAAACACACGCCAACGCGATTACGGCGGTGCGGTGATTGGCGGCTTATTCGGCGGCCTGCTCGGGCACCAGATCGGCAAAGGTTCCGGGCGCGATTGGGGGACGGCGGTGGGTGCCGCCACCGGCGCGATCGTCGGCGACAACATCGACAACGACGGCCATCGTACTGTGGCCAGTGCGCCGCGTTATGAACAACGCTGTCGCCAGATCGACAACTGGCGCCGCCAGCTTACCGGCTACAACGTCACCTACCGTTACCAGGGCCAGAGCTATTCGGCCATCCTGCCCTATGACCCGGGCCGGACGGTGCGCGTGAACGTCAGCGTCTCGCTGGCCGAACATTGATCCGCCACTAGGAGCCTGTCGGACTTCCGCCGCGCATACGGAAAGCCCGACAGGCCCCAGGATTATGGTTTCAGCACTCGTCCAAAACCCGCACGGACCGCGGCCAGCTTGGCGGCAAGCTCGGGATCCTGGTCGACGTTTTGCAGTGAGCGGCGGAAAAACACGAACAACACCAGAACAAAGCCGCTGGCCAAGGTGGCCAGGATGGCGATCAGCGCCTTCTTGGGTTTGGATTTGCGCTCCGGCGGCTCGGCCACATCCACCACCTGGATGACCGTGCCCTCGCGGGATTCGTCGATCCGGGCCAGTTCGTATTGCTTGGCGAGTTGCTCGAACAGCACTTCGTGGTATTTGAAGTCGCGGTAGCGGTTGGTGTATTCGGCATTGCCGCCGGCGGGCGGGTTGTGGGCGGCCTTGGCCAGTTGCGCGCGCAGCGCGGCCAGTTCCTGCTGGGCCTGGCGGAAGTCGGGGCTGTTTTCAGTGAGATAGCCGCGCATGCTGGATAGCTGCACTTCCTTGGCCACCACCTGCGCCTTGAGGGTGGCGAGGCCTTCGCCGAGGGCATCGGGGTTGAATTTCAGCAGAGTCTCGCTGACACCGACGCCACCCAGGGCAACCTCGGCGCGGACCAGGTTTTTCTTGGTCTTGGCCATCTCCTTCTCGAAGAAAAGCCGACGCTGCTGCGCTTCGGTAAGCGCCAGTCTCCCGTTCAGCGCGGAGAGTTCCTCGACATAGGCATTCGCCATTGCGGCGGCACGCTTGGGGTCGTGGTCGTCTACCTCGATGGTGATCAAGCCATCCTTGCCGGCCGTGATCTTGGCGTTTTCAGCCAGATTCTTGCGGGCGTCCTCGCGATATTCCGTGTCATACACCTGCATCAGCTTGAAGCGATCGAGCATGCGGTCGGCGATCGTTCTGCTCTCGATCAGCGCGACATACATATCGGCCGGGTTTTTGATGCCGGCGACCGCACCGGCCGCGCCCGCCAGCGCGCCCAGTTGCGCCAGTGCCATGGCCGCCCCGCTCTGTTGCTGCTGCGGCGTCATGATTCGAGTGGTGGCGGTGAAGGTGGGCGTGATCAGAAAAGCCAGGCCCAGGGCCCCCAGCCCGGCGATGAGCGGGCCGAAAATCAGCAGGCGAGCGTTTTCAGCAAAAACCTGCAAGATATCCAGCAAGTTGATTTCGTCTTCTTCGGGTAAATCGTGGAGGGGGTTTTCGTTCATGGCGTCGCCCCTTAATTCAGGGTTTTCCAGGCGGCGGCGCCCAGGCCCAACTGGTAGAGGATCTGGGTCCAGTCCTTCAGGCCGAGCACGAACTTGGTCCAGCCGGTTTCACGATCCAGCTTGGGGGGCACGACCACTGTATCGCCGGGCATCACTTCGATATCCTCAAAACTGCTCATCCGGAACAGGCTGTTGTGGTCACGCGCGGCCTTCACACTGCCATCAGCGCGCAGCACGAAAGCATTGTCCAGTTCGGCCTGATCGCTCACCCCCGCAGTCGTGAGCACATCGCCCACGGTTTTGCCGGGGCGATGGATGATGGCGTTTTCGTTATAAACCTCGCCGACGGCTGAAACATACCCTGGGCGGGAGGGGATAGTGAGGGCGTCGCCATCTTCCAGCGGCAGCGCCGGCAAGGCGGCCAAAGTGAGATTGGCCAGTGGCAGTTCCAGGCTGATCCGGCCGTTGCTCTTGAGCGTTTTCATACGCGCAAGCTGCTGCTGTTGAATCTGCAACTGCCGCTGCTGCGCGGCAAGCTGAGCCTGTGCATCGCTAGTCGATGTGATATTGGCCGATTGCCGGCTTGCTTCGGCCTGCATTTGCGTCTCCAACTTGCTGATGATGCTATCGAGATTTTTCTGCTGCTGCTGGCGCGTCGATTCACGCGTGAACTCGGCTCCGTACAGGTAGGCCTGCGGCGTAAGCCCCCCCACGCGGTGAATGAGCTGGGGCAGGTTTTCGCCGGGCTGGACCTGGTAGACGCCAGGCACGGCCACCTCTCCGGCCAGGGTCACGAGGCGAATGCGCTTGGCCACCGGGATGGCCATCTGGCTGGTGGTGTAGAGGCTGATTTGGTCGCCCGGTTCGAGCGTCAGGTTTTGTGCGGGGTTTTGCCCGAGAACGGCCTCTCCCAGGTTGAAAGTGAGTGCTTTGGTTTCCAGCGTTTGGGGCACGCGGCGGAGGATCTGGGCGTAGTCCCAGTTGATGTCGTTGCGCAGTTCTTTGCCGCTGGGTTTTTGCCAGTAGTTGTAGCGCTGAATCAGCCATTCGGCATTGGGGATAAGGTCTTTGACGGTGAAGCCGGGCCGCCAGGCAAAGCGTTTGACCCCGCCAACGATTTCGCCACGCAGGGTAATGGTGTTGAGGGTGTCAGCCCCCGGGTCGTTGGGGCCGTAAACCCGGAGCAGATCACCTGGCTTGAGCAGGAGGTTTTCTTTAGGGTCGCCGAGCAAGGCTTTGCTGAGGTTGAAGGCGATGATTTCGGTTCGCAGGGTGTTGGGATCAAGCCGCTGGACGGTGGCGTAATCGAGGTTGACTTCAGGCATGGAATAACCGGCCATATTGGCGGCGGCGTTGACGTTCAACCAGTAACTGACCGGTACCAGGAAGTTGTTGTTGATGACCAGGTCGCTCACGCGCATGCCGGGCGTGAAGGGGTAGCGCATGGGCGCCGCCACATTGCCGCTCAGGGTCACCGCGTTGGCGAACTGCGGGCTGATCTCGAACAAGGTGAGAATGTCGCCGTCGCGCAGGGGACGCTTCAGGCCGGCCGTGTCGAGTGCGAGGTCTTCGATGTGGCGAGCCGTGTCGGCGGTTGGGTCAATCCGCTCCAGCAGGGCTTTTCCGGGGGTGGCCAGCACCGAAACCCCGCCGCCCAGGGCAAGCACCTCACCGACACTGCCGGCGCCCTTCAATTCGTAGATGGCGGGCTGTTCGAAAGCGCCGAGCACGGCAACACGTGGGCCAACCGGCGGAATGACGATGACATCGCCGGGTTGCAGCGGCACGTCACCGCCGCGATCGCCGCGCGCAATGAAGCTGTAAAGGTCCATCTCACCGACCACACGGCCGTCGCGCTTCAACTGGATATTGCGCATCGAGCCATTGCTGCTGGGGCCGCCCACTTCAAACAGGGCATTGATCAGCGTCGACAGGCTGGAAACGGTGTAAGTGCCGGGCTGGCGCGCTTGGCCGACGACGTAGATCTGGATGCTGCGCAGACGGCCCAGCGTGGCGTTAAGGTTGAAATGGGTGAAGACCCGGCCAATCTTGCCGCGCAGCACCGACTCCAGATCACCGGCGCGCACCCCGGTGAGATTGATTACGCCGACTTTGGGCAGGTTGATCTGGCCATGACGGTTGATCAGCAAGCGTTGCTCGGAATCGATAGCGCCCCATATCTGCAGGCGAATTTCGTCACCCGGTCCGAGGAGGTAGTCGTTGGGCACCACAGCCTGGGAGATCGGCGCATATCCGGCGGGGGCGCTGAACAGATTCTGGCCATAAATGGGCAGCGCGCGACCAGTGGCCTGTTGCACAAAGCGCTGGAAATTGCTTTGCTGGTCATTGGCGCGGCCACTTGCGGGGCGAGTGATGAGGGCTTGATCGCCGCCACTGGCATCGGTGGCGGCGAGCGCGGAAGGACCGGGTGCGGCCAGGCTCGCGGCCGCGGCCGAGTCGAGGGATGGGCTGCTTTTGAGGCCGATGGATGATGGCAGGGGTGTGGCCGCCGGTACCGCGGCCATCGCCGGTGCGGTTGTCGCGGAGGCGCCGGTGGCTGTGCCGCCGAATATGGTGGTAGACACCTGCCCGAATGCCGCCAGACTCACGGCCCATAAGATCGATGCCAGAAGAACAGCGCGTTGACTCATGTTTCTCATCCCTATTTCTTTCATCGTCAATAGTGATATTCCGGCCGGCTGAATTCATAAATCACGCCGAGGCCAATTAAATTACTATCCAGCTTCCCGCCAAGGGCCTTTACCCTGCCCGCCTCCAGACGGGCCGCGAGCTGGTGATTGAGGCGCCAGGTCAAACCCAGTTGCGGCTGGATGATAGCGCCACCGCCAACATCAACCCCGCCTCCGCCGGCCGCCCCCGCGGCAAACTCGGCATTGAAACTCACCCGCCCATTTTCACGCAAGGGAATTTCCCAGCCCGCGCCAAGCAATCCAACGGCATAGCCACCCGCGTTACCCGCGTAGGCGCCATGAGCCTGGCCAGTGAGGTAGACAGAATCCGTCAGAAATTTCTCGAGCTTGAGGCCAACCAGGCTCAAGTCCCGATTACCGCCGCTTTTGCGCGCGGCGGCGAGACTGGTTTGCTGCACGCCAACCAGCCGCCACTTGGCTAGCCGCACGCCTTCATCGCCTTGCCACGCCTGCCCGCCTTGGCCCGCGCCGATTTCACCCAGGCGATAGCCCAGACTCAGGCCGTAAAAGTTGGCGCTGAAACTGCCGGCGCTTTCGAGCCGCCCGCCTTCCAGTCCCAATTTCAGGGCGGGCGTGAGATCGTAGTCCAGCCCCACGCGGGCTTTGGCCACCAGCCCACCGCGGGTATCGACGTGTCCGCCACCCGCGCCACCCGCCGCGAGGCTGGCGCCGAGGTGAAGTTGGGAACTCAACAGCGGGACACGATAGCCCGCCCCAGCCAGCAGTTCCGCAAAGCCGTCGGACTGGCCACCCATCGCTCCCGCGGTTTCAACAAAAAAGTAGCGGTGCGCATCGAGATGCCTGCGGTATTCAAAGCCAACCCGTTTGAACGAAGCCGTCATCGCGGCGCCCGCGGTGGTTTTGGCGTTGTCGGCGGGGCGGTATTCGCCCGCCGTGGCGAGCCATTCCGATTGCCGCAGCTTCAAACCAAAGAGGTCGCCTGAATAAACCGCTTTACCGGAAGCGCTGGCGCGACCGTAATACACCTCGAAGGGAATACCGAGGGTGAGATTGAGCTGGCTGCTATCAATGCCGCCATTGGGAAATTTGACGTAAGAAACCCCGCCGCCCAGCAACACGCCGCCCACGTCACGGCTGATGTCCAGGTGCGGCCGCAACATCATGCCACCGCCTTGCGGGGCCGACCCGCCGCCCCCGCCGCCGACGAAAAGGCCGGCATCAAGCAGCCATTTCGAGGCAAATCGCTTGCCAGTGCCGACGCTGAAGCCGCCGGTAAAAAAGCCACCGCGTTTACCCTGCAGGGCGCCGAAACCGGAAGCCCCGACATACCAGTCGGGATGGACATTGACGAGGTAATGCACGCCCGCCAGACCCAGGGTCTCGTTCGAGCCAATATCCAGCACCTCATAACTCATCCGCAGCAAGGCGGGTTTGTTGCGCAGGACGGCCGTGTCGGTGGCGTCGGCCAAGGTCGAGCCACTGATAAACAAAAAACCAAACGCCAGCATTGACAGGCAGGAATCTCGAATCATCCAGGACATCAGGCAACGACTTGGCGAGGATCGGAGAATCGCGGATAGCGGTACACTTTCGCCATTTTTGAGGCCAGAGAATGAAAAGGCCCGCTAGTATAGCTTTCGCGTCCCTCGGCTGTCCCAAGGCGACGGTCGATTCCGAACGCATCCTCACGCAACTGCGCGCCGAGGGTTATCTCATCGTCCCCACCTACCAGGATGCCGACCTCGTGGTGGTCAACACCTGCGGCTTCATCGACGCCGCTGTCGAGGAAAGCCTGGACGCCATTGGCGAGGCTCTGCGCGAGAACGGCAAAGTCATCGTCACCGGCTGCCTGGGCGCGCGCGCGGCGGTGGTGAAAGACGCGCATCCGCGGGTACTGGCGATCACCGGGCCGCACGCGGCGGAAGCCGTGATGGGCCAGGTCCACGCCCACCTGGCGAAGCCGCACGACCCATTCGCGGACCTGGTCCCGCCCGGCGGCTTGAAGCTCACCCCGCGCCATTACGCCTATCTGAAGATTTCCGAAGGCTGCAACCACCGCTGCACTTTCTGCATCATCCCGTCTTTACGCGGTGATCTGGTGTCGCGCCCGATCGGCGAGGTGCTGTCCGAGGCTGAAGCCCTGGCCAAGGCCGGGGTCAAGGAGCTGCTGGTGATTTCCCAGGACACCAGCGCCTACGGAGTCGACATGAAATACCGCAGCGGCTTCCACAACGGCCGCCCGGTAAAAACACGGATGCTGGAACTGGTGCGGGAACTCGCCAAGCTGGGCATCTGGGTGCGCTTGCATTACGTCTACCCCTATCCCAGCGTCGACGACGTCATTCCGCTCATGGCCGAAGGCCAGGTGCTGCCCTACCTGGATGTGCCGTTCCAACATGCCAGCCCGCGCATCCTCAAGGCCATGCAACGCCCGGCGCACGCCGAGAACACCCTGCGCCGCATCGAAAAATGGCGCGAAATTTGTCCCGGCCTGGCCATCCGCAGCACTTTCATCGTTGGCTTCCCAGGCGAGACCGAGGCCGACTTCGACGCACTGCTCGAATTCCTGAAAGCGGCGAAACTGGACCGCGTCGGCGCCTTTGCCTATTCACCAGTGGCGGGCGCGCAAGCTAACGAATTGCCCGGCCAGGTGGACGAAGCCCTGCAACAGGATCGGCTGGCCCGTTTCATGGAGGCCCAGGCCGACATCAGCGCGGCTAAACTGAACACTCGGCTAGGCCGGGAAATGATCGTGCTGGTGGATACGGCCTGCGCTGGCCGCGCCACCGCCCGCAGCTATGCCGATGCCCCGGAAATCGATGGGGTAGTCCATATCGCACAGGGGCGCGGCCTGAAACCGGGCGATTTCGTGAAAGTGAAGATCACCCGCGCGGACGACCATGATCTTTGGGGCAAACCCCTCTGAGTTGCAGCGAATGCATTTTCTGAATTGTTTGTGATAAGGAAGAACGGAGCATGAAACACCCCACGATTCACCCCCGCCTCGGCGCGATCGCCCTGGCCGCCATGCTCGGCGCCTGCGCCACGCCACCCGGCCAGGAAGCTGATCAAGGCATTCAACAACAGATCGCAGCGGCGGAACGCGGCGGCAGTCTGGAGGCCCTGTTCGAGAAGCTGGCCGCGGAGGCCGGCAAGAAAGGGCTGTTCGGCGCCAACAAGGAAGCCCAGGCGGCCATGAAGGAAGCCGGCCGGCGCTTGGCGGCGGTAAAACAAGAAGCAGCCCGCGCCCTCCTGAACCAGGGCCGGCTCCCCGGCGGCCAGGCGCCCTTGGCCTTGCTGAGCCAGGTTGACACCCTCGCCGGCCGGATGCAGCGCTGGGACCCGGAGCGGCAGAAAGCGGTCGTGAGTGAACTGGCCAGCGAGCGTACCCGCACCCAATCGGCCCTGGACCAGGCCAACCGCGCCTATCGTGCTCTGGACGAGGCAGCCCTGCCGGCCCGCTATCGCCTGCTCGGCGAAACCGCCGCATTGACCGGGGCCGACTCGCCCGATGGCCAGACCATTCTGCGCGGCCGCGAACGCCTGCTGCGGGAAGCCTATGAGGCCGGGGTTCAAGCCCTCGCGGCGATGCGCCTGGACGAGGCCGAGGCGCGCTTCGCTGGTGTCGCGGAGGTGGCGCCGGGCTATCCGGATGTGGAGAAGCAGATCGCCCAGACCCGTGCGCAACAGTTCGAGTTTTTCGCCACCAACCGGCGCGACGAGGCGGGTGCGGATCAGGCGCTGGCGATGTATGCGGCGCTCAAGCAACGCGCCGATTTCGCGGACCTGAAACCACGCCTGTCCTCCGCCGCCGCGGGGCTCTATCAGTTCATGGTCGCCAAGGGCGGCACCGCCAGCACCGAAGATAAGCTCCCCGAGGCCTATGCCTGGTTGACACGTGCGCGCGTCCTGCGTGAGTTGCGGGGCGGCGCGCAAGGGCTGAGCCAGGAAGAAAAACGCTTCGCGGAGCAAACCTTCGTGCTGGCCGAGGATGCCGGCAAGCGGAATCATCCCGGCCTGGCGCTGGGCTACCTATTCGTGGTGCGGGACGTGTATCCGGAATTCCCCGGCCTCAAACGCAGCCTGCGCGAAATGCAGGACCGCACGGTCGATCACGCCACTCGGAAAATTACCGCCGCCAGCTTTTCCGGCAGTGGCGAATCCGCGCGCCTGGGCGGTTCGGTCGCCTCCAAGCTGACCCAGTTGCTGTTCCGCGCTTTGCCGGATGACATCCGTATCGTCGAGCGCGACCAGCTCCAGGCCGTCATGCGCGAGCAGGAAATCGTCGCCATGCAAGGCACCAGCAGCGTCAACCTGTCTTCCGCCGACTACCTGGTACAGGGTTCCATCCTGGAAGCCACGGTCGAAAACAGCGAGAAGAAGGGCCGCAAGACGGTGCGTGTGGTCACCCGCAAGAACCGGATCGCCAATCCCGAGTACGCCGATTGGGCGAAAGGCCAGCGCAACACCCCCGCGCCGGTGGAATTCCGCGAGGAGCTGGTGTACGAAGACATTCCCCTCAACATCACCCTGCAGCGCAAGGTCGGCGTGCTGGGTGTGTCATACCGCATCGTCGACGCCAGCAACGCGCGCATGTTGTTTACCGATACCTTGACGCGCAAACGCGCGGAATCCGGAGAAAGCTCGGAAGGCGTGCAACTGGGTGAATTCAATGCCCCCATGAAAATCGCCGAGTTGCCTTCCGACAGCGAAATCCTGGAAAGCCTGGCTGACGAAGTGGCCACCCATATCGGCAAGCAGATGGTCGAGTTCCTGCGCGACCCGGAAGTGAAATACGAAGCCGCCGCCGAGCGCCACAAGAGCGAGGACAACCCCGCCGCCGCCGAGATGCTCGCCAATGCCTGGTCCCTGGCGCAGAAGAAGGGCAAACCGGTGGATACGCTAGGCAAGCAACTGCGCGAAATGGCGCTGCGTGCGCGCCCGTCCGCCTGAGTCGGGGCGCTCCATGCGAAGCACGCGGCGCCCCCCCCTGAGCACGCTTTTCCCGCTCTTCTTGCTCTTCCTCATGCTGGCCGTGGCCGCGCCCTCGGCGCTGGCCGAGGAGGAAGGACTGCTGGAACGCGCGGGGCAAATGTTCGGCCGCGTGTTCGCGACCTCCGAGCAGGCGCCGCCGCCCGATGCGCCTTGCGTCGACGCACCCCGGCGTATCACCGTCCTGCCGGCCGTGGGCCAGGGCACGGCGGAGCAACTGGACGATGTCCGCACGGCGATCCATAACAGCCTCAGCTCCCGGAATTTCGAGCTGAAACGTCCGCAGGAAACCGATCTCGCCCTGGCCGCCGCCGCCATCAATCCGGAGTCGCTGGCGCTGGAAGACCCGGAGCGTCTGGTAAAGGTGTTGCAACTCGATGGACTGGTCTACATCGATGTGCTGACCATTTCCAAAGTCTATGCCGGCGCCTATGCACAGCAGGAAGTCAGCGTGCGCCTGCGCCTTTATTCAGCCACGAAGAAAGCTTTCATCTGGGAAAAAGTGGAAACCCAGGTTGCCCGTGAAGGCGGGCTTTCCCTCAACCTGTTAGGCATTCTCACCACCGTGATCACCTCTACCAAGGTGCTCACCGAAGGCGTGCGCCAGGCCCTGGTGGACCGGCTGGCGCGCAATTTTGCCAGCGCCATTCCGCACCCCGTGGGCGGCAATGCAAAGGCGGCACCGCCGACCATCGCGGTCGCCTTCAGCAACTGGGGCGATGGCCCCTTCCGCGCGGGCGATGAGGTCATCGTCTACCTGAAGGGCGAACCCGGCCTGGCGGTAACTTTCGACCTGGGCCGCGAACGCGCCGGCCTGCCGATGCGGGAGAAGGCCTCCGGCGAATACCTGGGCGCCTATGTGGTACGCGAAGACGACCAGGCGGATAACCAGATGGTGGTGCTTCACGCCACCCGCCTGAACCCGCGCGCCAGCCTGGACTGGCGGGTACCGGGGCGAGTCGGCCTGGATAACAAGGCGCCGGCGGGAGCCGCGGAGTTCAAGGCGCAGCCGGTGCGGGAAGGCGTGCGCTTGACCTGGAAAAACCAGGATGGTGGCCGTGATGCCCCGCTATTCACGCTCGAACGCAGCGACCCGGAAAGCGGTGTGTTCAGCAAACTGGCCGAAGTCGCCACCAGCGAGTATCTCGACCAGCGCGTCAGCGTCGGCCACGCCTACCACTATCGGATCACACCGCATGATGCCGCGAAAAACACCGGACCCGTCGCCAGCGTCCGCGTCGTCACGGTCACCCCCGGCCCCACCGCCGTCAGCGGCGACATCAGCGAAGACACGGTATTTCATGCTCTGGGTAGCCCCTATCGCATCCAGGGCCCGGCGCGGGTCGCGCGCAACATCACGCTGACACTGGAGACGGGCAGCACGGTCGAGTTCGGTGAGGGCGCGAGCCTGGAAATCCTCGGCGCTATTCAGGCCATGGGCACCTCGGACGCGCCCGTCAGCTTTGTCGGCAGCCACTGGCGCCTGCGGGTCAGCGATACCGGCAGCCGCATTCAGCAATGGCGGTACGCGCGCTTCGAGGGGATAGGCGGCGGCGTGGAAATCCTCGGCGCCAACGCCCGCTTCGAGAACTGCATCTGGCGCGGCATGGCAACCGGTCTCCAGGCCGACGAAGCGGCGGACATCGGCATCCAGTCCGGCGTATTCGCGCAGAACCAGACCGGACTGCGTCTGGGCAACAGCCGCGCCAAGCTGGAGCGGATCGAATTCCGCGGCAACGAAACCGCCTTGCTCACCAGCTCCGGCGCCAGCCTGAACGCGCGCGACCTACAGTTCGATGGCAACGCGGTGCACGTCGATGCCGCGCAGCCCCTGGACATTGGCGCCGCCCGCTTCCGCGACGCCAGTTATGCTGACCTGCTGCCACGCCTGCGTGGACCGGTACAGATCGACTGGCGCAGCCTGCCGGAAGAACAGAATCTGCTGCGGCAGTGGCTCAAACGCGAATGGCATAACGTGGTCGCCGCTTTGCGCGTCGACGACCTGGCCAATGCCGCCGCCGGCATCAAGACGCTGGCACCCATTATTGATGACGACAGCCGCGGCCTGGCGGCGGCCATCGAGTTGCTGGCCGGCGGGGAACCCTCGGTTGAAACGGCCGCCTCCCCCTTCGCCCGCGCGGCGCGCAGCCAGACGCAGAGCCAGCCGGGCAGCGCCTGGATCTGGATACAGGAAACCAATCTGCCATTCGAGCCGGCGCTCGCGGATGCGCCCAGCCGCCTGCTCGACGAAGCGGCGGCGCGCTTCTCACGCGCACTGGCGAGCCAGCATTACCCGAACGCCCCCGCGGCGGCGGCAGCGCGCGCCGCCAGGCTCGATCTGGCGCGACACCAACGCGCCCGCCTGCTGTTGCCGGGCGAACGCGATGGCGCTTACTGGCGCTATCAGGTCGCCTACCTGCTCGACCGCCCCGCTCTAGAACGCGATCTGCGCTTGGCCGGCGTGGTCGAACGCGACAAGAGCACGCTGGTCGTCGGCCTGCTGAACCAGAGCGAACGCGGCGACGCCACCCAGAAACTGGCCGATGCCCTGCAGAAACAGAAAATCCGCTTCATCAACCTGGGCCAAGGGGGGGTTACCGCGCGCGCCCAGGAAAAAGCCCGGGAAGCGGGTGTCAACCTGGTGGTGGAAACCCGCTATGCCCTGGATATCGGCCAGACCCGACTTTCCACCACCCTTAAACGTTTCGAGGCGCACCTGACCCTGAACCTCTACGACGTCGGCGACACCCTGGTCCTGCAACGCTTCACCGCCACCGGCAGCAGCGCGGACTTCCGGGAAAGCAGCGGCATCGAAAAAGCGCTGGGACAGGCATTCGGCTGTGTCGAAGCCGACCTCCTGGCCAGCCTCTGGCGCCTGGACGAAGCTCGCCTGGCGCAAACGAAACCCAAATCCTGAACGAAACCGCATGAGCAAAGACATCTGGAAACCCCACGTCGTCGTCGCCGCCATCGTCGAACAGGACGGCAAATTCCTTCTGGTGGAGGAAGAAACCGATTCCGGCATTCTTTTCAACCAACCGGCTGGCCATCTGGAAGAAGGCGAGTCACTGCTCGATGCGGTGCGGCGTGAAGTGTTCGAGGAAACCGCGCATCACTTCGAGCCGGAAGCCCTGCTCGGTGTCTACCGCTGGCGACATCCGAACAAGCGGCAGCGCACCTATCTGCGCTTCGCCTTTACCGGCCGGATCACCGGCTTCGACCCGACCGCCACACTCGACGACGGCATCCTGCGCGCGCTGTGGATGAGCGCCGAGGAAATCCAGGCCCTGCAACACCGCCACCGCAGCCCGCTGATCCTCGATTGCATCCGCGATTACCAGGCCGGGCGGCGCTTCCCGCTGGATTTGCTCACCGATTACCCGGACGCGCCATGAGCTCACCCCGAAAATTTTCGCTACGCTCGGTCCTCCCCTCAAGGGGCAAGAAACGCTTGCGGCGGCCCGGCGAGTTTCTTGAGCGGCGTATAGCGTGAGCCGGATCGTCGTCGGCCTTTCCGGCGGCGTCGATTCCGCCGTTACCGCCTGGCTGCTGAAACAGGCTGGGCACGAGGTGGTGGGCGTGTTCATGAAGAACTGGGAAGCCGACGACCTGGAAGACGACTGCCCCATCGCCCAGGATTACCGCGACGTGCTGGCGATCGGTGAGGTGCTGGACATCGAAGTAAAACAGGTCAATTTCAGCCGCGAATACCAGGAGCGGGTGTTCGCCTACTTCCTCGCCGAGTACCAGGCCGGCCGGACGCCCAACCCGGATGTGCTGTGCAACGCGGAAATCAAGTTCAAGGCTTTTCTTGACCACGCTCTGAGCCTTGGCGCCGACCATCTCGCCACCGGCCATTACGCGCGTCTGGAGGGCGAGGCGCCGCGGCGGCGCCTGCTCAAGGCGGTGGATGGCAACAAGGACCAGAGCTATTTCCTCTATCGTCTGAACCAGGCGCAGATCGCCCACACCCTGTTCCCCCTCGGTGGACTCCACAAGCCGCGAGTGCGGGAACTGGCGCGGCAAGCCGGCTTGCCGGTGGCGGAAAAGAAAGACAGCACCGGCATCTGTTTCATCGGCGAACGGCCGTTTCGCGAGTTCCTGCAACGCTATCTGCCCACCCAACCCGGCGACATGGTGACGCCCGAGGGCCGCGTGATGGGACGGCATCAGGGCCTCATGTACCACACCCTCGGCCAGCGCCGTGGCCTGGGAATCGGTGGGGTGAAGGATGCGGAGAATGGCAAACCCGGTGGCAAACCCGGCGGCAAACCCTGGTTCGCCGCCGGCAAGAATCTGGAAAAGAACGAACTGATCGTGGTGCAAGGCCACGATCACCCCTTGCTGCGGTCTTCCCGCCTGCGCGCCGATCAATTGTCCTGGATCGGCGCGCCGCCACTGGCCGGCGCGCGCTATAGCGCCAAGGCCCGCTACCGGCAGCAGGATGCCCCCTGCGTGGTGGAAACCATTTCCGCCGATGAACTGGTGGTGCGCTTCGAGCAGCCGCAATGGGCCGTGACGCCGGGGCAATCGGTGGTGCTCTATGGCGGGGATGTCTGCCTCGGCGGCGGGGTGATCGCCGCGGCGGGGTATCTGTAGCCCCGGCGCTACACGGGCGCCCGCATCAGCTATATTTTTCGCCAACCCGCATTTTCCCACTCCAGCCGTGCTGACGCTGCCCAATCTGCTCACCGCTTCACGCCTGATCCTCGCCCCCTTCGTGGCCTGGCGTCTGGCGCTGCACGATGTGGAAGGGGCGTTCTGGCTGTTCGTGGTGGCCGCCATCACCGATCTGCTGGATGGCTGGCTGGCCCGCCTGCTGAATCAGAAAAGTGATTTCGGCGCCCTGCTGGACCCCATCGCCGACAAGGTGATGCTACTCACCACCCTCTCTTTCCTGGCGCTCACCGGGCTGTTGCCGATGTGGCTGCTCGGGCTGGTCTTGCTACGCGATACGGTTATTCTGGGCGGCGCCCTCGCCTACCGGCGCCTCACCGGCGGCCTGAAAATCACGCCCATTTTTTCCGGCAAGCTCACCATCGCCCTGGAATTCGTGCTGGTCTCCTGGGTGCTGGCGGAAGACGGCCTGTCACTCGGGTTGGCCTGGGGCATCCAGCCGCTGCTGCTGCTCACCACCAGCGTCGGCATTTACTCCGGCCTGCGCTACGTGTGGCTCTGGAGCAGTAGAACGGTCGCCTATCTGCGTGGCCGGTAGGCGGCCTGCTCGCGAGCCAAAACTCGCCGCTTCTCCCGCCCAATACCCCACCTTCGGCTCCCTACAGAAAATTAATGTTGACCAGGTAGAGACATCCGCGTAAAACGCGCCGAGTTGTTTGATTTCAAGTCGTTGACAGTACCGGTTCTAAACCAGATGCAGCCTTGTAATTGAACACGTACCTGGGGGCTTACCCCTATTTCTATCTTTAAGGACTGCAACAAATGGCAACTGGTACCGTGAAATGGTTCAACGAAACCAAAGGTTTTGGCTTCATCACACCCGATGATGGGGGTGAAGACCTGTTCGCACACTTCTCCGCGATTCAGATGGGGGGTTTCAAAACCCTGAAAGACGGTCAGCGTGTGAGCTTCGAAGTCACTCAAGGCCCGAAGGGCAAGCAAGCGTCGAACATCCAGAACGCTTGATCACAGCCCGCAAGGGTTGAAAAAAACCGGGGCACGCCCCGGTTTTTTTTATGGCTGCGCCCCGCCGGGCGCGCAAAAAAAGCCCGCCGGCAAAGCCGGCGGGCCCTATCGCTCAGAGGTACGAGAGGAAACCCGACTCAGTCCATCGGTTGGGTCACTCGCCCTGCACCTGAAGCGCTGGGCGGGTTTCTCGCTTGCCGATGGTCATCAGGTCCCAGGCGAGCAGGACGAAGCCGGCCGTGAATACCCAACCACCGATCTGGCGCCAGAACATCCCCTGCATGAACCAGCGATGTCCCTGGGCGGCGAAGTAGCCCATCCAGCTAGACCCTTCGACGGCACGTTCGATCTGCGACTGCTCGTAACCGGAAATCAACAGAGCCATGACCATGGTGATCATGCCGGCGTGGAGCAGGAAGATCGCCCATTTCCACTTCCAGGCGCCCATCAGGTTGCCGCTCATATACACGTCACCACGCCATTTCTGCAGGGCGATGTAAAGGAAGGCGATGACCATCGTGGCGTAGGCGCCGAAGAACGCCAGGTGGCCGTGCGAGGCGGTCCATTGAGTGCCGTGGGTGTACAGGTTGATCTGCGGCAGGGTGTGCATGAAGCCCCACACGCCAGCGCCCAGGAAGTTGCCGAAGGCCTGCGCGATGATCCAGGCCAGGGCCGGGTTGTTAGTGCTCTTCAGCTTGTGATGGCCGGCGTCGAACACCGCGTGCACCACCATCGCCACCAGGGGCACAGGCTCCAGGGCGGAGAAGAAGCCGCCGATGGTGAACCAGTACTCGGGGGTGCCAATCCAGAAGTAGTGGTGGCCCAACCCTAAGATGCCGGAGCCGAACATGAGTGCGACTTCAATGTACAGCCAGGTTTCCACGATCTTGCGGCGCACGCCCATGGTCTTGATCAGGCCATAAGCCATCAGACAGCCGACCAGCACTTCCCAGGTGGCTTCCACCCACAGGTGAATCACCCACCACCACCAGTGTTGGTCCATGGAGATGTTGGGGGTGTAGTACATGCCGGCCAAGTAGATGCCCGCCAGCGCTACCAGGTCCATCACCAGCACACCGCCGATGTTGGTGAACTTGCCCTTCATGAAGGTGCCGGCGACGTTGTAGAAAAACGCCAACACACAGACCACGATACCGATGTCGGCCCAGCGCGGTGCCTCGATGTACTCGCGGCCCTCGTTGATCAGCCAGATCGAGCTTTGCTCGCCGGGGCCGACCTGGACCAACAGAAACACCAGCACCACAACGACCACGGCCAGGGTGAATATCCAGAAAATCAGATTAGCCAACCCGATGCCGACGATCGGCACGCCGGCCTCGTCCTCCAGCAGCCAGTAGACCGAGCCGATGAAGCCGAACAACAGCCAGACCACCATCGCATTGATGTGCAGCATGCGGTTGACGGAAAAATCCAGAATGCCGTAGAGGAAATCCGGATAGATGTATTGCAGGCCGGCCAGGAGGCCGAACAAGACTTGCGCGCCGAACAGGGCGATGGCGACGGTGAAGTACTTCATCGCCAGTTTCTGGCCACCGTTCAGGGTGGCGGGGGAAAGACCTATAGCTGCCATGTTGACTCTCCTTATTGTTGGGCCGGGTCGGCGTCAGCGGCCGGGTCGGCCGCGGCGGTTTCAGCCACGGGCTCGGCGGCGGGCTCGGGATCGGCCTGGTCGATGGGCTTGAAGTTGGCAGGGAAGCCGTTGGTGTCAATCGACGACATCCACTTCAGGAAAGCCACGGTCGCATGCGCCTCTTCCTCGGTGATCCCCAGATTGGGCATCCTGCGGCCGAGTGCGTTATGCAGCTTGTCGGTCGGGTTCATCAGGAATTCCACCATCGACTGCTCGCGCGACTCCTTGGAACCCCAGGCGGGGTCCAGCCAGGCCTTGGTGAGATCCGGCGCGAAATACGCACCGTTGCCCAGCAGGGTGTGGCAGTCCATGCAGTTCTTCGCCTGGGTGGTCAACTTGCCATGGCTGACCAGGGCTTCGGCTTCCGCTTCGGTCAATTTCTTGCCGAATAACGGTTCCTCGGGGCCGATGACCGGCACCTGGAAGTTGCGTTTATCATCAAACACATAGTCGATGCGGTTGTTGAGTGCAGTAGCATAGGCCGGCACCCGTTTACCGCCGGCGGTGATCTGTTTCACCGTATCGAAAGTGAGAAAGATGAGTACTACGAACGAGCCTGCCGTCACCCAGATGGCGGTCTTCCGCCAAAAGGATTCGGATGCCCACCACAACGCCTGCGTCTGTGACATGGTCATGCCTCCTGTTACCGCTGTTGATAAACCTTGATGGGGGAACCCTCACCTTCTTCGTGCTCATCCGCATGCGTGCCCACGCACAGATGCCAGATGGCATGCGGAGCGGCCAGATAGCCGATCAGCATGAGCAAGACGATGAAAGTCCAGAAACCGTTGTGAAAAAGATTGGCGGCGAAAGCCAGCGTCAGCACGGATATGAACAGACCCGCATAAGCGGCATAGGCCAGCGGCATCAGGCGGGGACGCGCCTTGACCCGCGACCAGGCGAACAGCAAGGCATAGGAAGCGCCGAACAGGATCACCGAGGCGGCGCTGAAGAAAACAATGAAAAAGTTGGCGAGCTTTACCGGTTCCAACACGACGGGTCTCCTGGATTTCCAAGTTGGGCCGCATGGTAAGCGGCATACCCGAGTAAAGCGCTTGACTTCGATCAACCAGGCAACAGAAAAAAGTGCAGGAATTGATTAACGTCAAGGCTCACCCCCCAGGCTTAAACCGTATCGTTGCCCCCCACGCAAGTCGGGTTTTTTCCAGCCACGTTTGGAGGGCATCGTAATGAAGCTAGTGAAAGGTTTGGCGCTCGCGGTTCTGCCGCTGGCGGTTTCCATGGCTTGGGCGGCTGACGACGTCAGCAAGACCAACACCCCCACGACTACTTACCTGCAAGGCGGCGGCTCCACCCTGGCCGGCGTGGAGATGTACCAGTCCACCGACCCCAATGCCCCGCCCATGACCAAGGCGGAATTCGACGCCGGCCGCCAGGTCTATTTCGACCGCTGTGCCGGCTGCCACGGCGTGCTGCGCAAGGGCGCCACCGGCAAGCCCCTGCTGCCCAAGGCGATGCAGGCTCTGGGCACGGAAAGCCTCAAGGTGTTCATCCACTACGGCACACCGGGAGGGATGCCCGGCTTCGGCGCCGCCAACGAACTGTCCGAGAATGAAGTCGGGTTGATGGCGCGTTACATCCAGCAAACGCCGCCGACGCCGCCGGAATGGGGCATGAAAGAAATGATGGCGAGCTGGAAGGTGATCGTG
>Ga0100380_10001588_pt1 | contig 24757 bp, 16 predicted proteins | sample CryGeymeta201504_FD_80417 | JGI IMG/M metagenome (GOLD analysis project Ga0100380, IMG submission 80417) | Groundwater microbial communities from Crystal Geyser aquifers in Utah, USA - Crystal Geyser metaG 2015-04 | ecosystem: Environmental > Aquatic > Deep subsurface > Groundwater | place... | reverse complement strand
TGGAGTTTTTGGTTTGAGCCTAGATAGGTTTTGTTTGCTGAAGTGACCTATTCGAGATTTATAAAACTAGATTTATTATGAATACAGTAAACACCCCCTGCGCCGATTCCTGACTTCTGCCCCCCGACTCCCGACTCCCGACTCCTTTTCTCTTAAATTTTCATTTTTCTTTTTCATCTTAGGCTTTTCTGATTATATTTATGAGATTTTTTAACACGTAATATTCTGTGACTATGAGTAAAGTCGGTATTCTTAAAGAGTTCTGGGATTTTTTAAAAATTAGAAAGAAACTTTGGCTAGCCCCAATTGTCTTCATTTTGGTTTTATTGGGCATTTTAATAGTCGTAACTGGAAAAACCGCTCTCGCTCCTTTTATTTACGCACTTTTTTGATTCCAATCTATCAGTGAAATTTCAAACAAATATCAAATCCGGCTCGGTCTTTTTCGACAAGCCGGATTTTTTTTGCCAATCAATGAAAGTGAAAATTACAACTAGTACTAACAACAGGACTAGTTTTAATTTTCGCACTTTTTATTCTATTTCAATTTCTAATACATCAAAACAATCAATAACATGACCCTTCAAACACGAAAAAAAGCCATACTTGCACTTTCAGATGGAACAGTAGCTCACGGTTTTGCCATCGGTTTCGACGGTACAACGGGCGGTGAATTATGTTTTAATACGAGTATGACTGGCTATCAGGAAATATTTACTGATCCAAGTTACTTCGGTCAACTTATGATGATGACCTTTCCTCATATTGGAAATTATGGCGCTTCTGCCCGAGATGACGAACATCGAAAAGTTATGATTTCAGGCCTTATTGTTCGTGCATTTTCAAATGATTATAGCAATCCTACTGCTGACTCATCACTACAAGACTATCTAGTTCGCAACAAAGTTGTTGGAATTACAGGCGTTGACACTAGGATGCTTGTTCGCCATGTTCGCGAAAAAGGTGTTATGAACGCTGTAATTTCTTCCTTAATAACCGATGAAGCCGAACTCGTTGAAATGGCAAAAAATTGGGTTTCAATGGTAGGACTTGATCTTGCTAAAGAAGTCACTCGAAAAGAAGCTCAAACCATAAAATCTGAAGATCAACACTACAAAGTAGCTGCTTTCGATTATGGCATTAAGCAAAATATAATCAACAACTTCACTAGACGTGGAATTACACTTCGTATTTTCCCTGCTAAATCTAATTTTGAAGAAGTAATGGAATGGAATCCTGATGGATTTTTCTTCAGCAATGGCCCTGGTGATCCCAACCCAATGGATTACGCAGTTCAGAATGTAAACAAAGCTAAAGCAACGGGTAAACCACTTTTTGGAATTTGTCTTGGACATCAATTGATGGCCTTAAGTGAAGAATTTAAAGTAGATAAAATGTTTGTTGGGCACCGTGGAGCTAATCATCCTGTAAAAAATTTAGAATCAGGTTTAGTTGAAATATCTACTCAAAACCACGGATTTGCTGTAAATCCTTATTCAGTTGATGAAAGTAAAGCAAGTGTTTCCCATATTAATTTGAATGACGGTACAGTAGAAGGTCTTCGTTTCAAGCAGTTTAAAGGCTTTTCGGTTCAATATCACCCTGAGGCATCGCCTGGCCCACACGATTCAAGCTATTTATTCGATCAGTTTATTGAATTAATGAATCAAAACTAAGTCCAATTGTTGCTTAAGCTCATCAAACCAACCGTTTTAACCATTTCTATAAGTTACCATGCCTAAAAGAACAGACATTCACAAAATTCTCTTAATCGGTTCCGGCCCAATTGTAATTGGCCAAGCCTGCGAATTCGACTATTCAGGGAGTCAAGCCTGCCGCTCTTTACGTGAAGAAGGTTACAAAGTTGTGCTCATTAATTCGAATCCAGCAACCATTATGACGGATCCGATAATGGCAGACAAAATTTATCTCAAGCCACTCACTTCCGAGTCCATCAAAGAAATTTGCGAAATCGAAAAACCTGATGCCGTTTTACCAACCATGGGTGGACAAACAGCCTTGAATTTAGCACGTAATCTACATCACGAAGGATATTGGGAAAAGAATAACATCAAAATTATTGGTGTTGATATTGATGCCATTGATATTACAGAAGATAGACAGCTATTCCGCGATTTAATGGAAAAAATCGGGATTACACAATGTCGATCTAGAACCTGTGAATCTTTACTCGAAGCTAAAGAGATTGTTGTTGAATTAGGTGGATTCCCCGTTGTTTTACGTCCGTCCTTTACACTCGGTGGCAGTGGCGGAGGTATAGTTTGGAACGAAGACGAATACGACAAAAAAGTATTACGCGCCTTAGAATTAAGTCCGATACACCAAGTTTTGATTGAAGAATCTATTTTTGGATGGAAAGAATTTGAGTTAGAATTATTGCGTGATGACAACGATAATGTTGTGATTATTTGCGGTATCGAAAACATGGATCCGATGGGGGTTCACACTGGCGATTCCGTAACGGTTGCACCAACTCAAACCTTGAGTGATAAACAATTTCAGATATTGCGTGATGCTGCCATTAAAATGATGCGTTCCATTGGGACTTTTGCTGGTGGTTGTAATGTTCAGTTTGCCGTAAAACCAGGAACGGACGAATTTGTAGCCATTGAAATTAACCCTAGAGTTAGTCGTTCTTCTGCCCTTGCTTCCAAAGCAACTGGATATCCGATCGCAAAAATCGCTTCAAAATTAGCGGTCGGTTACCTGTTAGACGAATTGAAAAACCAAATTACAGGAACAACCTCTGCCTGTTTTGAGCCTTCATTAGATTACATTGTAGTTAAAATTCCACGCTTTAACTTTGAGAAATTCCCTGGCGCAAACGAAGAACTCGGAACCCAAATGAAAGCTGTTGGCGAAGTTATGGCCATTGGTCGTACGTTTCCAGAAGCAATGAATAAAGCATGGCAATCGCTCGAATTGGGTCGTTCAGGTCTAGGCGCTGATGGATATGAAGAATTAGACCGTAAAGAGATTAGAAATAGATTACTAAAACCTTATTGGGATCGTTCCCTTCAAATTCGAAATGCGTTTAAATTAGGTGCTTCAGTCGAAGAATTAGCGGATATAACCAAAGTGGATTCATGGTTTTTGCAGCAAATCGAATACATGGTCAGTTTAGAAAACCGAACGGAAGGTCAATCTTTAAATTCTATTTCTAGTGAAGATTTATGGGAATTAAAACAAGCTGGATATTCTGATGTTCAGATTGCTTACATGCTCAGCCAAAGTGGTGAAAAAGTGAAAGAAGAGAAAGTTCGTCTTCACCGCAAAAACTTGGGCATGAAACCCGTTTTTAAAGTGGTTGATACGTGTGCGGCAGAGTTCCCTGCCCTAACGCCTTATTTTTATGCAACCTATGAGGGTGAAAATGAAAGTGAGTTAGGTCCTAAAAAGAAAATTATCATTTTAGGAAGTGGTCCAAATAGAATTGGACAAGGAATTGAGTTTGATTATAGTTGTGTTCATGCTGTAATGGCTGTTCGCGATATGGGTTATGAAGCAATCATGATTAACTGTAATCCTGAAACGGTTTCCACAGATTTTGATATTGCTGATAAATTGTATTTTGAACCCGTTTTTTGGGAAAGAGTGCTTGATATTATTGAACATGAAGGCGCTGAAGGTGTAATTGTTCAAGTTGGTGGACAGACTGCACTTAAATTAGCTAAGAGATTTCATGATAACGGAATCAAGATTTTCGGAACAGATTTCCACATGTTGGATTTAGCCGAAGATCGCTCTCGATTCACTCCATTATTACGAGATTTAGATATTCCCTACCCAGATTATGGAACAGCTTTAGATGTTGAAAAAGCAGTCGTAATTGCAGAGAAAATCGGCTATCCTGTTTTATTGCGTCCAAGTTATGTGCTTGGAGGACAAGGAATGAGGATTGCGGTAAAAGAAGAAGAAGTTCGTAAATATGTGCTCAAGCTTCTAAAAACACATCCAGAAAATGAGTTCTTAATTGACAAATATTTAGATGAAGCCATAGAAGTAGATGTGGATTCTGTATTTGATGGAGAGCAATTACATATTGCTGGAATTATGCAGCAAATTGAACCTGCTGGTGTGCATTCCGGTGATTCAACCGCAGTTCTTCCTCCATTTTCATTGAGTGATCATGTTATTAAAACCTTGGAAGAGTATCAGTTGCGTTTGGCTAAAGCGATGAATATCAGAGGCTTCTTGAACGTTCAATATGCGGTTAAAAACGAAAAAGTTTATGTGATTGAAGCGAATCCAAGATCTACGAGAACTATACCTTTTATTGCTAAAGCAACACAGCGTTCTGAGTCTCAGATTGGCGTAAAAGTGATGATGGGCGCAAAATTGAAAGACATGGATTTAGAATCTAAGTTGGAAGGTTATGCTATTAAAGAACCTGTTTTCCCATTTGATAAATTCCCAGAAGTTAAGAAAGAACTCGGGCCAGAAATGCGTTCTACTGGCGAAAGTATTTATTTCTTGAAGGATTTCAATGACGAACATTTCAAAAAACCTTATGAGTTCAAGAGTTTATATTTGAGTAAATAAACTTTGTGAATGCGTCATTCTTAATGTTGACTTGAAATCAATTTAATCGCGCTCTAAATAATTTAGGGCGCAATTTTTTTTGTCCTAAGCAAATTATTATCAAATAAGTAAATAAGGTGACATATATCCTTAAAAAATGATTTATACTTTTTAAAAAAAAGTTAATAAGATAATTTACTCTTTTTTTATATTTTAAAAAGGACTACCAAAACAATTCATCCTAATTATGAAAGGACTGGGAAAATGAAACTTTTTCTAACTGTCATAATAGTATTCTCTAGCGCATTTTTTTGCGTTTCAAATGCACAATCAACAACTGATAATCCAACATTTCCAGATAAAGTGGAACCCTTAATTCAAAATGATTGGACAACGTTTACTTGGCCATATAATGCGTATTATCCAAATGATACCAATGGCCCTAACGGGAAGGTAGGAAATGCTTGTGGTTACAATTCACTTGCCAGAGTTATGCATTATTGGCAATATCCCGTAAATGGCTTAGGCACAATCAATTTTAGAGATTATTTTGGGCATTATTGGAATATGAATCTAACCGAAATGAATCTTAATTATCCTGAAATGAGATATACTCTTAGTCCCAATGCTACAGAGGAAGAATATGACGAAACGGCAAGACTATTTCTTGCAGCTGGAGCTGTTGGAGAAAAAATTGGTATTGCATATTCAGACGGTCCTTCTAAAGTTCCAGACGCAATGGTTAATTATTTCGGCTATAAATCAGTAGCGCAACTTGTTCACCGTTGGGATTATACCAAAGAAGAATGGATTAATATTTTTAAAAATGAATTAGCAAACGGCAGACCTATTATTGTGGAAGGTCGCACTACAGACAGCCCTGCCCCATGGCAAGGTGGTAATTGGAAAGGGCACTGGTGGATTTGCGATGGTTATAATGAAAACGACGAATTTTATATCAATTACTCTTTTGGTGGAACTAAAGGCTATTATGATATTGATAATTTAGGTGAACTTTATATTGCCTATAACTCAGCTATAATTGGAATTGAACCCGATTGGGGAGAAAAAGAACTAGTTTTAGAAACACCTGTGGCTGAACAAACGTTCTTCAATAATGAGCCAATGACAGTAGATTGGAATAGTACTGCAATTTCAAATCTTGATATTTGGTTCAGTTCCGACAATGGTTATAATTGGGAGCAGGTTGGAAGTACCATCTCAGCAGATGCTCAAACTTTTAGTTTTAACGCGGATAATCTAGTTTCAGAATTCTGCCGAGTAAAAATTACTGATGTCGATAATGTAAACATCAATCGAATTAGTGCTGTTTTTGAGATTCGTAATCCAGTTGTTAGCATGGTAAAGCTGTTATCTCCAACAGGAGGAGAATATTTAACTGCCGGGAAATCCTATAAAATCCGCTGGGAAAGTGAATTGGTGGATAACATTGCCATTGAAGTTTCATTGAATAATGGTGCCTCATGGAATACATTAGCAACTAGTTATCTGGCCTCAGAAAAATATGTGGTATGGAATGTGAATGCCCCTAATTCTACAGAATGTTTAGTGAGAATAAGCAATAGTGATAATAGCGAAGTGCAGTCTGTTTCTTCATCACCATTTACGATTAATGAAACTGGTTTGATTGGTGGGCCCTACGCAGATGATTCCAATACCAAGATGCTATTACATTTTGATGATAATTATTGGAATGAATCTCCGAATTCTGATGATGCCATTCCAAATTCAACACTCACTTTTGTTGATAATTCAACATTGAATATGAAAAAAGCAATACAGTTCAGTAATCCTGACGACAAAGTTATTATCAATCACACTGACAAATTGAGTCTAACTGGAGATTGGACGATAGAAATGTGGGTGAAATTTACTGAATTTAGCAGTGACCCGATGTTTCTGATTACTAAACCTGGAGATGAAGACTCCTATCAATCTAATTTTTCGCTTCAAATAAATTCTTATTGGGATAATGTATGGTTTGGCTTTTATTTCCCATCAAAAGATGTAAGAGTTGGAGTTGCAGCGGCTAAACCCGATTTAAACAAATGGTATCATGTCGCGTTCACTCGAAATACAAGCCGATCGGAAATACAATTAATTATTCATGATCAAAATCGAAATCAAATTTCAACGAATGCCATATCCTATTCTGGAAATTTAATGCTTCAAAATTCTCAAAATTTAGAACTTGGAGGAAATTTCAAAGGTTACATGGATGAGGTTCGCATTAGTAATGTAGTTAGAAGTTTTGAAGTCATTTATCCACCAACAGAAGCTGGAATCCCAACTCCTTCCAATAATGCAAGTGGGATAGATTTCACAAGTACTACACTAAGATGGTTTAATGGATCAAATACAAAAACACTTGATGTATTCTTCGGCAAAAATAGTGAGCCAAGTGAAAAAGTGTTGGATAATGTTTCTATTAGAACTAGTTATTCCCTTTCAAATTTGGAACCTAATACTGATTATTATTGGCAAGTAGTTTGTAAAAATGATGGAGGTTCAACACCTGGCACTGTTTGGAAATTCACCACAAAATCGGATGCTAGTGTTACAGTAGTAAAACCAAACGGCGGTGAATTGGTTCGAGCCGGAACAGAGTTTGAACTTGAATGGAGTAGCCAAAGTGTTGATTTGTTAAAAATTGAACTAACAACAGATGCGGGTAGAAATTGGGACACGATAAGTGCCACAACTTCAGCTGAGGACAATAAATTAACGATTACTCTTCCTGAAATAGATGCAACGTCTTGCTATGTAAGAATTACTGATGTTTCCGATAATACTATTTATGATGTTAGTGACGCTGCTTTTACCTTATTTGTTCCATCACTTGAATTAATGTACCCCGAAAATGAATCTGAATTTACCGCAGGTAATGACATTTACATTTTATGGTCTTGCGCTTATGTGGAAACAATTAATATTGAGTTTTCATCGGATAAGGGTGAAAATTGGGAAGTACTTGCAAGTAATATAGAAGCCGAAAATGAATCGTTTTCTTGGAGTATTCCTGATGTGATTTCTGAAAATTGTAAACTTAGACTTACTTGTGCTGAGGATCCTTCCATTAATTTTACGACACCCGGATCGTTCAAGATAATTGAAACTACAGCTGTAGATCAACAGGTAGAACTACCTAAAGAGTATGAACTGAATCAGAATTATCCGAATCCGTTTAATCCGACTACAACTATACAATTTGCTTTGCCAAATAGTGAATATGTTTCTCTGAAAGTATATGATTTACTTGGTCATGAAGTGGAAACTTTAGTAGCGGGATTCAAATCAGCTGGTGTTTATTCGATTCAGTTTAACGCATCTCAACTCTCTAGTGGAATGTATATGTATGTTTTAAAAACCGAACATATTCATTTTACAAAGAATTTAGTGTTGATTAAATAAAATAATCGATACTAAACTACTTTCTGGGCTATTTTGTAAAAAATCCTGTCATGCTGGGCTTGACCCAGCATCTCAGCCTAGTGATGAACTTTGTTTATATTCTTACTTCGAATAAGTCTCAAAATAATTTTAGTTAGCATCGCAAGCTAGTAATAGATTTTAGTTAATCTAGTTTCAAGTTCTTACTTAGAATATTTATAAGATCTTTACCCGAAATGGGTTCTTTATAATTAAAACTTTCATCCATTAATAAAGGATACAAATCAATAAAATTCGGATTTTGATTATAAATCCATTCCATTTTCCAGCTTCGTTTCCAGAATTTCATTTGTTTTTCTTTTGTAATGGCATCTTCTATTCTTTCAAAATATTCAAAAGCCATTAAGTAGTAGCATTTGAACGTTGTAGTAAACTTGCTACTTTTTTCAAATCGATGCTCGTAGATTCTTTTGATTAAATCGTTTGTAACTCCAATATAGAGTACTGTTCGAGCTTTATTGCTTAGTATGTATGTGTATCCTTCTTTCATAACTAACAGACGCATGAAACTGAAAATTCTTACAGTGAATTTAAAAAAAATGCTAAGTTATTGTTTTGCCTAATTCTTTTCTTTGATTTCTTTCGCAATTAAGCGGAGATGCTGGGTCGGGCCCAGCATGACCTAGTTCTCATTGTCATGCTGGACTTGATCCAGCATCCCAGCCTAGTGATAAATTTTGCTTTTGAGAAAATGTGACCTTCGTGCTTTACCTAATTCTTTTCTTTGATTTCTTTCGCAATTAAGCGGAGATGCTGGGGCAGGCCCCGAATGACGTCGTTTTGCTTAAATTAAGGCACGAACATTTTTTACATTCAGATGGAGATGCTGAATCAAGTTCAGCGTGACAGGGTTTTATTTTACAATTAGCGTTTGCAAGGCATGTTCAGGAATTTCGATTTCTGTTTCCTTTTCGCCTATTATATATTTATATCGAAATGCTTTGTCTGTTTCATTCATCACAACGGTTATTAAACTTCCATCAGGATTTGTGAAACTTGTGCTTTGTAAAACGCTTCTACTGCTTGATGTACTCACTCTTTTTGCACCAACACGAACATATTTTGAAAAATGACCTATGTAATAATACGAAGGCGTATAAATCAGTGAATCTTTATTTAAATCGGCATGAATTGGCGAAAAACAAAAATTACCAACATGATTGGGGCCTCCTCTTTGATCTAATAAAATATTCCAGTCCGTCCAACCGACAGTTCCCTGATTAAAATCATTAATCATTGAGCGCCCATAACGTTCTGCATTGGGCCAATATTGATAGCGTTCAGGTGAGAAACTCTCCACGCAACCCTCAGTAAATAACAATTTTTTATCTGGGAAAGATTCATTAATCAATGCTAGATTATCAAACTTTGGAAGACCGCCTGACCAGGTTTCATACCAATGAAATCCTATTCCCCAGGCATATTTGGCTGCATCTGGATCGTTAAAAATTGTATTCGCTCTATGTGTAATTAAATCACGATTGTGATCCCAAACAACGATTTTTTTATCTCCCAAACCTTCTCTTTCCATAATTGGCCCAAGATAATTTTTCAAGAAATTGCGTTCTTCTTCAGCTGTATAAATACTTGACTCCCAACGCTGAACAGCCATTGGCTCATTTTGAATAGTGATTCCCCAAATCGGCATTCCCTCTTTTTCATAGGCTTTAATAAATTTGGTGTAATACATAGCCCAAGACTCAAAATGTTCAGGTAATAATTTTCCTCCCTGAAGCATATTTTTGGTGTCTTTCATAAAAGCTGGTGGACTCCAAGGACTTGCATATAACAACAAACTTCCGCCTGCAACTTGAGTTGCACGTTTAATCATTGGGATTCGAAACGCTTTATCGTGATCAATAGAAAATGTTTTTAAGCTTTTATCTGAATCACTAACGTAAGTAAAACTTCCACTTCCAAAATCTGCACTGTGAATGGAAACTCTAGCTAAACTATATCCAATTCCTAAATCAGTTGAATAATACGCATTTAATAACTCCTCTTGTTTTTTATCAGATAAAGCAACGAAAACCTCTGCTGAAGCATCTGTTATTGCTCCACCAATTCCCATAAATGTTTGAAATTCTTTATTCGGATTCACAAAAATGGCAATCTCCGTTTCTAAAGGTTGCGATGCTCGGCCAAACGTTTTTTCCCCAGACTGCGATAATCTCAACTTAGTCTTGCTTGCGGTTGTAATAATCGACACAGAATTACCGACTATTTTTTTTACGGAATCTGATATTGATGAAGTAGTATTTTTCTTACAGAAAGTGAGAAAAAAAAGGCTCACTAAAACCGTAACAAATAGTTTTTTCATGGTAAATCTATAATTTCTGAGTTCTATTCCTTCTATATGAATTTCCGATTCAATAAATTAGTATTTCTTTAGCATAAACTCATCAAAAACATGTGAAAGAATGTAAGTCTTTTTTAATTATCTCATATTCGGACTACGTTTCAGTACAAACAGTACTGGTTTTCGCAATTAAAACGGTCATCCTGTGCTACGACACAGGATCTCGGTCAATTTTCCGATTTTGAAAATAGCACTTTTTTGGCTTAGTTTGGGTGCTAGGTCTGAGATGCTGGGTCAGGCCCAGCATGACTCGGATACGGTCATCCTGTGCTACGACACAGGATCTCGGTCAATTTTCCGATTTTGAAAATAGCACTTTTTTGGCTTAGTTTAGGTTCTTGGTCTGAGATGCTGGGTCAGGCCCAGCATGGCTAATTTTTTGCAACTCCTACTTCACTAAAAGCAATTTCTTTGTCATCACATTATTACCAGCTTCCAAACGATACAAATACATACCACTACTTAAATTAGAGGCGTCAAAAGAAACCGAATAAAATCCTGCAGCTTTACTTCCATTTTCAAGTTCTGCTATTTTTTCTCCCAAAATAGTATAAATACTTAATTTTACTTGTGTAAAGGAAGGAATAATAAACGCAATTTCTGTACTTGGATTAAATGGATTAGGATAGTTTTGGTGTAATTCTATTTGCTTGAATTGCTCTATTTCGTTTGTGATCGAAGTCAGATTACCTGAATTTATTTTTACGATAAATCGTTTTGTTCCACTAGTACTCATAACTAAGGCTTGAGCAGATGTTTTCGCCATCGATTCTTGTTTCTTCGCAGTAAACGTAAACTCCTGCCCTACTTTTAACTCCATTTCTTTATTTGTTTCTGTATCAAAAACATAAAAACTTCTTTCATTTGGAGTTCCCACTTTTTGTTGGATGTAAAAACTCCATTCACCCACAAGACTTCCCGTTTCATTAATTGAAAAACTAGATTCTTCTACAAAAAACGGAAATGAAAGCTGCATAAAAGGCTGATTTACTAAGCTTTCTAAAGAACTCATCAGACTAAATAGTTTTTTTGATTCTTTTAATGGATTGAGTTTTTTTGCATCCAATTGGTCAATTTCTTCACTAGCGTTTTCATCAAAAACGACAAATAAATTGGATTGAACTTGAGTTTCTTTGTTTGTAAATATGAATTGATAGACTTCTCGATTTTCTTGAGATTTCTTTGCCAAAACATCACCGTTTGCCAAAGCTCCACCCGTTGAAATGGCAGAAGTTGGTACAGTTATACTTACTGCTGAATTATTTTCAAGCATTAATCCTTGCCAAGCCGCCACTTTATCACTCACCGAAGTTGTGGTGAAATAATCTCCAAGTTCAGGATCCCAAATTTGCCCAACCGTTGAAGTTAAAGCTCCAGAATTAACGGTTATTTGTGACCAATCAATAGTGGCATTAAATGGATTTCCAATAAGATTATACTTATTCCCATTTGCGTGCAGATTTATAGTTACATCTGAGTTTGGCACAACTCCTGAAGCTCGCAAAGTAATCGGTAAAGGCGAACTTCCAGCATTTGAATTATTATGGAAATACAAAATGAATCCTGAACCCGCAGAACTCAACTCACTCAAATCATTTGGTTTTACCCAATCGGTTCCATCATAAGAGGTATAAAGATTCGCTGAAAAATCATTGCCAATCCCCTGAACAGCCGTAAATACAGAAAGGTTTTCAAGCGGGAAATTAGTAACTGGAGCAGAAAGCATTCTCCAGCCAGCGATATTCGTCATTGTTGCATAAGGAATAAATGCGGTTCCATCAATTTGAGTTCCAGGGCTAAACCACGAATTATCAATATCATCTGCGGTTTTGTGATAGGCAAAGTCACCTGTAAGATCAGGTGAACGAACTAATGAGCCACCTGTGAAAAACGTTCCAGAAGAATCATAACTTACACTAAAAACAGGAGCGCCGGTTGGGGCATTCAAGAAGATCGATTCTTTATTGTTATTTAAGCTAAGTGCCGCTGAACTCGCAGTTTGAACAATCGCACCTTTAAAATCACCCGTAAAACTTCCTCCAAAAATCACTAAAGCTTGTCCATTAACTAATTTTGTACCATTTGGGAAAATATGGCGGATTTCTGTGTTATCCGATAAAGACCAACCGCTTAAATCGAATGTATTTACATCGGAGTTCACTATTTCTACAAATTCATCAGAAACCGTTTGCACACCTGAAAGTCCATTTGCATTTCCATCTTGAGCAATTGGAAAAAAATGAATTTCATTAAACGTTAACTCTCTAAAATTTGGAAAAGTTACTGTGTTATTCGTTCTTGGAATCATTTCTGCAATTTCTTCTACTAAAACTCTGTATTTGTCTTGAGAAGCACGAATGGATGTAAATTGTTCAATATGAAAAAAACGACCAGAATTGCTCACATTTGAAGAGCCACAAGGATCAGAAGAACCATTAACATATCGACCTTGTGTATCTGTAGTTCCCGTTAATCCACATTCTGAACCATCACCTGCATAAGCTGCATCAACGCCATGTATTACTAATGAATCTTTTAAAGCTATCATTTCTGTACTTGGATCATCAATGCGTCCGTTACTCAAAAATACGTCTTCACAAGTGCTAGAAGCATGTCCGTGAATATTGAGGAACCAAGCTTGATTTGAAAATTCAAACATAGCTTCATGAACAACTTGAAAAACTGTTGAATCATTATGCGCCATATCTGACACTTTAAACGGCTCTGATTGGCTTGTAGCGGAACATGCGGAAGTAGTTCCATCACACAAAGATGCTTCATCATTCGCACAACGATGAGATCCGGCTATTACAAATAACCGAGCACCCATATAATGAAGAAAATCAATTCCTTCGTAAGGCGTTTTTGAATCATGAAGTGGATGTGGAACCGCAATAGTTAAGTTTCTTTGCCAGTTTGGATTATAAATAATTGTCCCCCACGCTTTTGTAACCGGATTTTCTCGAATCATATAATATTCAGAGTTTTCAAAACTAGTATCGGTTACATGAACAAATTCATAAGAAGAGAAATAAGTTGAAAGTGAATCGTCTATTTGATTATAGGTTTCGAGTAGTAATAAATCCACCACAGAACGAAAACGAGATAAATCCAATTCACTGGGCTTAACATATGCTTCTGAGTCTTCAATTGGCATATCGTTTGAAATATGATTGTGAATCCAACCCATTATGGAACCGTTTTCTTCAATAGCTTGAGCTGAGCTACTTACCCAAAAAATTTGATTGATGAATAGACTAACAAAGATTAGATATACTGCACTAGATATATTTCTTCTCATATAAATACAATTCCACTTTTCTAACTAATAAAAAATGAAAAATAGCAAAGTCTAAACTTAGAATCGTCTCAAATTATGAATTTAAGAATGGATACGTCTTTTGTTTTTCAGATTTGAAAGAAATAGAAATGAAATAAAAAAAGAAATAACTGCAATAGACAAAACAAGAATTGGGTTCGACTGATGATCAGCAACATGCTGTAATGAAAATTCTTCGACTGCAGCCTGAATATGAATAACACTCAGACTTGTCATTATCAGTAATAGGCAAGCAAAAATTGAAATTCTTTTTACCATTCTCTTATGTATGTAAAAATTTTTTCTCATGTATCCACAGAACTAAAAAATTAAAATTTATCTGAAAACGAGCAGAGGTCATCGTTTGATAGACAACCTCTGCTTTCGGCTCTTGATTAAATAGAACTAATACTTCACTTGTTTCTCATTTCATTGAGTTTGTACAAGTATGTGTTCAGACAGTTGAAGAAATTTAAACAATTGCAATTCTCATTTTATTACACTATCGTTTCAAATACTATAACAATTGATTCATTTTGTTTATTTATTGTGATTTCTAAAATAATTTATTGCTGTTTACTACTCTTATTCATTCATATCGGTAAATGTGATGCCATTTTTGCGCAAGAAAGTAGTATTGAGCCATTAAACAAGCATGCTTTTGAACCTGAAGTCTTAATTGATAATTATACACAAGCTCAAGGTTTACCTATCGATGGAATTACAAGTATTATGTGGGGATTCGATAATTGGTTATATCTGACCACCTTCGAAGGCTTAGCGAGATTTAATGGTTCAAGTTTTCAAGTTTTTAATTCTGTGAATGATTCTGTGTTTACCACTGATGGCATCATCAAACAATTTCATAGTAAAAAAAATGGTATTTGGCTAATTGATGGTGAAAATGAGCTGATGTATTGGGAACCTAAAAAAGGAATAAGAATCGAAAGAAAGCAAGGCTTACCTAATATTATGGTTCATGATATAGTTGAAGATGAGCAAGAGTCGATTTGGCTTGGAACAGAATATGGTATTTTTAAAATGAATGAGAACTTTACTTTTAAACAATTTAATCGAGACTTAAGATTAGTTGTTTGGAACCTCATTCCTATAGATGCACATTCAACCTTAGCCATGACCAATCACGGTTTATTTTTTGTAAGTGAATTTCAACTTTTCAACTTATTAAACGCTAATGACCCTTTGATTAGGAAAGATTCCCGCGTTCGATTCCAAAAAACTAAAAAAGGCGAATATATCCTATCAACAACCAACGGTATCATCCATTTTGATAAAGATTTTAAAGAATTATTCCGAAAAGATCTAGATTTAATGGTTTATCACACGCTCACTTTAAATGAAGTAAATGAATCCTATTTACTCAGAACAGTTGGTGAAATGTATATTTACACACCAAAAAAGAAAAAAGTAGAAAAATACTCATCCGCGTTTAACCTATTTGGGGGAACCTACCGTAAATTTGATTTATATTGGCAGGATTCCATTTTACTTGTTGATGATAACGAAATCTTTCATAAAGGAAGGAAAATATTTGAAACTCCAAATAATTCATTAATTATTGATATTAAACAAGATAATGTGGGAAATCTTTGGGTTGCTACAAATGGTGACGGTTTATTTAAGATTCGATATAGTAAGTTTCAAACTATTGATCAACGTGATGGAATACCTGCCCTAAACACGTATTCTATGAGGGAAGCATCTGGAAATAGAATCTTTTTTACAACATTAATTCAAGGTTTACTTGAATGGAATGGGCATCAACTAATTAAACACAGAGCAAATACAGAAGGGCCAACAAGTAGAATAGATGCTAGAACAGTGACAATAAGTCGTGATAACGTAATTTATGTTTCCTTTTGGGCAGGTGGTATGTGGTCAAACAAAACAAAAAAGTGGGAACGTATTTTCCCAAAGGATCATATTTTAAGTAGGCATAACAATGTTATTGAAGCAATTTATGAAGATAACAAAGAACGGTTATGGCTTGGAAGTTTATCTGGTTTATATGTTTATGACAAAATTACTGGGAAAACAATAGAAATTCGAGATTCACTCGGCTTTCCAATAATTAAAGTACGACATATTCAACAATTTGATGATCAACATTTAATAGCAGGTACGAATGGAAATGGAGTCTTTAAATTTAATATTTCGAATCTTTATGCCTTTTCAGAGCCCACTCAGATAACAGGGAAATCTATTCGTGATATTTATATTCAAAATGACACGATTTGGTATGCAACTGAAGACAAAGGTCTAATACGCGCTGTATATAATAAAAACAAAGAGTTGAATACTGCGATATTTCACTATCCTAAAATAAAAAAAGATTGGGCTGTGCATCGAATATTAACAGATCGATTTGGATTTTGGTGGTTAACAAATAATCAAGGTTTGTATCGAATAAAAAAAAGTGAACTCGATTTATTCTTAGATAATAAAATAGCGGAAACTAAAGTCGATTATTTCACTGAAAAAAACGGCCTTCCCTATCGTGAATTTAATGGAGGAGTACAATCTGCGGGTTTTTCGGATGGGCAAGGTAATCTTTGGTTACCTGGAATTCGTGGAATTAGCTATTTACAACCTTCGCATTTTTTAAAAGTTGATAGTTTAAATCCTGAATTATTAATTACTCATTATGAAACCAATTTAGCTACTCACGAAATCTTTAATAATCTCGAACCCATTCATCTTTCAAAAGAAGAACGAACAATTAGCATTCATTTTGATGTGCTAGATTTTTCAAATCCTGATCAACTTACCTTCTCTTATGCTACCGATACAAATCCTTCTATTTGGATTGATTTGCAAAATAAGCGCTCATTTACTCTAAGTAATCTTGTTTCAGGGTCGCATCACATAAACATTAAAGTTAATCATAGATTTTCGTATCAGCCTTCCATAATAGCTTTTGATTTTGATGTCGAATCTAATTTTTACGAAACAGCTTTATTCTACACTCTAGTATTTTTGGTATTCGTAGGTTTAATTTCAGTTGTTTTTTTCATCATTATTCAACGAAATAAAAAAACGGAAATTCGATTAAAAAAACGAATAGATGATAGAAGTGTAGAACTTATTCAAAAACAAAAAGAAACTGATTCAATATTAAGAATTGTTCAACAACAACGTGATGAATTGGATCAAATGAATAAAAACCAAATTGAAAATTTCCATACTTTTTCTCATAAAATTAGAACGCCTCTACAAATGATTAGAGGGCCTGTTGAGCTCATTATTACTACGCTTAAAGAACAAGGAAAATTAGATGCTAAAACAAGTAAAAGTTTACATTTATTGGAAAAGTACAATCAAGAGCTTCTTAACTATTCTGATAAATTACTTCATGTTATTACGGATAACTATCAATTTGCCCAAGACACAGAAGAGTTTAATGAACCCATTGTTTCAGAATCTATTCAATTAAGTGAAACATCTGAAAATAAATCTGAGGAATCTCATCTTATTAAACTATTAATAATTGATGATATAGAAGATATTCGTGATTACTTAAGCCTTTCTCTAAATAATGATTTTAATCTCAAAACGGCATCAGGTGGAAATGAAGCCTTTCAGATCTTAGCATCTTTTAGACCTGATGTTATCATCTCAGATGTGATGATGCCTGAAATGGATGGATTAGAATTTGCTAGGAAACTTTATCAAACTCCTGGCTTTGAACATGTTCCACTTGTTTTCTTAACAGCAAAAGATTCTGAAAAAGATCGATTTATGGGGTTACAATCTGGTGCCGTAGCCTATATTACAAAACCTGTTAATATCTCTATTCTTAACGCACAAGTTCAGGCACTTGTAAAAAGAGAATTAGTTATTCAGTCTGAAAAATCAAGCACCTCTTTAAAAAATGTAGATTCTATTTTTAGGAAAAAGGTTAATGAGCTTATTCTCCGAAATATTAGCCATCCTGATTTGTCACTGGAAACACTTGCCGAAGCTTTACACATGAGTAAATCTACTTTATATAGAAAATGGAAAGAAGAAGATGATGATGAGACTTTAGCTAACTATATTCTTTCCATTCGCTTAGCGGAAACATTAGAATTAGTTCAGGAACAGTCGATTTCTTTTGCAGAAGCCTCTTCGTTGTGTGGCTTTAATAATCCATCTTATTTTTCTCGTGCCTTTAAAAAAGTTTACGGTTGCACCCCAAGTGAATACATCGAAAAATCAAATTAAAGATATCTTTGTCTTATAATAATACTTGACTATTTGCTTAACAAAGTGTACAATCAGGCTAGTATCAGGTTGGTACTAAATCGAGAATATTTCTCGCTTAACAATCATCCAAAATCACTCAAAAATTAATAGAAAGTGAGTAGGCTATGGAAAATGCAATATTCAACGCTGCAGAAACCGGAGACATCGAAGCAATAAGAACAGCGCTAGAAAATGGCGCAAATGTGAACACATCTGATGAACATGACCGTTCTGTACTTTTAAAGGCAGCAAAACACGGTCACTATGAAGTAGTAAATTATCTAATAGAGCAAAAAGCTGACGTAAACAGTAGAGACAACAGAGGAACAACTGCATTATATTGGGCAGTGGTAAATAATCACACTGAGATTGCAAAATTATTAATTGACAATGGAGCTGATACTAAAACCATGGATAATAGAGGTTGGACACCTTTAGATCATGCTGTGGCAGAGCATCATGATGAAGTAGCCAAAATTGTAGAAACAGCTACTCATTAATTCTTTAGTATCCTTTCATCTTTTTTTTAAGGGACAAACTTTTTCAAATGAAATAGTTTGTCCTTTTTTTTGCCAAGATAAGTGCTTTTGGCAAAGTTGCGATTCTTGCGTTACCTTTTTTTTGCCAAGGTAAGTGCTTTTGGCAAAGTTGCAATACAAGACCGAGATGCTGGATCGAGTCCAGCACGACCATAAAAGCCCAATGTATGCATATAAATACTTGGCTTTATTCCTTTTATAATAGCTTGCTCTCTTGAATTTTTCAAGACCTGATTGCCACTTACACCAACTTTAAAATTACTCATTCGAATATCTTGTAAGCGATTTTCCGTTTTCAACGCTTTTTTAAACCTTCTGGTGCTTGTGATTCACCTTCTTTCAAAACGTATGCATGTTTCTGTTGATCCGTATTTAGTGCAATTTTCTTCGGATTTTTCTCTTTGATGAACTCAATAAATCATTCAATTTGATCTTCATTTTCTTCAGGATTCCTAATTTTCTTGATAAAGTATCCCAAATCATAACGGGAAACGGCTAAACGTTCTACTTCTGTTCCGTTATCCCAAAACACTAAGATCGTGCGGTGGCGTGCAGCAAACCAAGTTGTAGGTAACATGGTTCGAATTATAGGATCTTGATTGTATTCTCATGCTGATACTATCCATAAATCGATGGTTTCTCTGCGCATAATTAATGGAATTACTTGTTCAAACCAGAACTGCAAAGTAGAATCAATCCATTGTGCTTCTTGCTTAAGCTCAAGAATTTCGGGATATATTTGTGCCTGAGTTTTATTTACTTCAAAAAGTAAAGTCAGAAAAAGCAAAACCGATAAGTGTTTGTATAAAGTCATCTTGTTCTATAACAATGAATTATTTTTTTTCAAGGTATTGAAAAACATATACTTATACTTTTTCAAAACCTTGAGATGTACCTTATCCAAAATCTAGTCAAAATTCATTAAACCTCAGCAAATGACTTAATTATTTTACAACAAAGCAATTGGTGAACGTATGGAATTAAATTATTACCACTCACTTGAAACTAGAAGGAAAGCTGAATTGCGACTTTTAGAATTATTGGGGCATGTTGCACTCAATCAAGCAGAAGCGATTGAGGTTACATTTTGGTTTTATGGCGAAGAAGCTTCTATTTACCGAATAGCTGCCGCTCTAAAACAGCACGATTTTACTATTTTATCGATAAATCAAACACAAAAAAAGACGGATAATTTCTTATGTATCTCTTCCAAAAAAATAACTCATACAAACGATGATGTATTTTCAGATTTAAATATTGCCTTGTATAATCTAGCCGAATTATACAATTGTCGTTTTGATGGACACGAATATGAAATTAGTTGAATGAGATGAATATTGTTTTTTTTCTACTTACTTATTTGGTGAAGCTGGTTCTAGCGCAAAAGTCATTGTTTCAAAATTGAGATCCTTAGGGTAAAATACCTCTATTTTGTATCGTTTTGGAAACAAAACAAATGAACACGAAATATGCACTGACAAATGGTACTCAACTGAACAAGTGAATAAGGCTATGGTCGCTGGAATGAAAAATTTGTTCTATCACAACATCAATGAAAATTGTGTAAATTGAAATAATCTTTTACATGCTATTCCGCCAAATCCTGATGTTTTTGTCCTATTTTGGTACTCTCCGTTTTTAACGAATCAACTCATTTCAAGCTTATATGAAGAGTTCAAGATTCCAATAATACTATTCATGTCTGATAATGCAGTATTATCTGGAGGTTGTCATTTTAGTGTTGATTGCGATCGCTACAAGAGAGGTTGTGGTTGCTGTCCTCAATTAGAAAGTGTATTGCCTGAAGATTTTTCATTTACCTATTTAGATGAGAAAAAAAAATCTATGAATTTACTCTTACACAACGTTGGACTCAGATTGTAGAAAAATACGCTTTAAAAACTGCTCTGATTTATTCTGATGGAAATTCCTATAGTTTTTCCAATATAAATCTATTGAGTTTACAATGGATTTATATTGGAAAAAACTCAAATCTCTAAAAATGATGTTATTGCTATTGGGAATCAAAAATCGGTGAGATTATTTGCTTTAATGCTCGCTAGCGTTCAAACTGGAATCATTTATACAAATATTGATAGTTCGGCACCTGCAATTAGAACAATAAAAATGCTGGAAAAAGCGAAACCAAAAATATTCTTTACAGATGAAATTAACAGCACAACAGAAGAAATTAAAAAGCAATTTATCGTAATTCATAATCAATCCATTTCTTTTGATTCTCTTAAAATTTCTAATCACTCAACAAGATCTTTAATTGGCTCCGATCCTGTTTATATTATGTTTACCTCAGGTTCTACAGGTTTTCCCAAAGGCGCAGTAATGTCGCAGCATAATATTCTCAACTTAGTAAATTGGGCGCAAGAGCAATATAATTTCAGTTCTGATGAAATCTTTACTAGCTTGAATCCTATTTATTTTGATAACGCTGTTTTCGATTTTTACGCATCCCTTTTTAATGGATTAAGCCTTGCTATATTCAAACAAGATGAACTAAAAAACGTTCATGAAATTATTCCCAAAGTGGAAAAAATGAACTGCACTTCTTGGTTTTCCGTTCCTTCTTTACTGGTTTTCTTATTAACGATGCGCTCCATTTCTAAAGATTCTCTCCCGAAATTAAAACGAATTCTTTCTGGTGGTGAAGGTTTTCCAAAAGCGAAATTAAAATCATTATATGATTTAGTTCATCCACAAATAGAACTCCATAATGTCTATGGGGCAACTGAATGCACTTGTATTTGTTCTTCATGGAAAATTTCAGACTCCGACTTTGAAAACATGAACGAGTTACCAACCTTAGGTTTTTTAGCTCCAAATTTCTCTCATGCTTTAAAATCACGTGAAAATAATTCGCTTTGCTTTCCATCTGAACATTCTGAATTTCCCCAAAAAGGTGAATTACTTTTATAGGGGCCAAATGTCGGCTTGGGATATTTTAACGACTTTGAACAATCTAGGACTTCATTTCCAGAAATTGAGCATAATGGTTTATTTCTAAGAATGCACACTACAGGAGACTTTGTTGAAGTGGATAACGTAGGTAAATTACATTTCAAAGGAAGAGTAGATAATCAGATTAAATATTTAGGTTACCGAATTGAGCCCGAAGAAATTGAAGCTGCTTTTCAGTCATTAGAAGAAGTCTGCGAAGTTTGTGTAGTTTTATTATCTGAGCCGAGTGGAATTCAAAAAATAGTGGCTTTTGTTAGCGTACATAATAAAAGCTCGATTACGGAACTTAAGAGTTTGGTTCAAGAACGATTGCCCGTTTATATGATTCCTGAGAAAATCATTGTATTAGATCAGCTTCCCAAAAACAACAATGGCAAAATTGACCGAAAAGCTTTGCAAAATGAATAGCTATGAAACCTTTTTTAATTTTTGGATCTGGTAAAATTGCTGATGTCTGTGCTTTTTTTATAAAAGAATTTTCCAATTTTCCTCTTTTAGGTTTTGTAGTTGATGATAATTTCCACTCAAAAAACCAATTAAACGGCTTACCAATTATAAATTACTCTGAATGTTTGAAAACCTATAAACCTGAAGAAGTAGATTTTTTTGTAGCAGTTGGATATCACGATTTGAATCGAGTTCGCGCTAAAATGATTCAAAAAATCAAAGCAGATGGCTATTCCATAACCTCTTATATTCATCCCGAAGCAGGAATTCCGTTTAATCTTGAATATGGCGAAAACACATTTATTATGGATAAAGTGCTTATTCATCCAAGAGTAAAACTTGGCGATAATAATTTTATTTGGAGTGGCGCCATGTTAGGACATCATTCTAACATCGGAAATCATAATTGGTTTACTTCTTCTTGTCAGATTTCTGGAAATGTTACGATTGGAGATTTTAATTTTTTTGCGGTGAATTCCACAGTCGGACATTCAGTTGCCATTGGAAACGAAAACTTCTTCGGCGCCAATACCTTAATCACCAAACAGGTTTCTGATAAACAGGTTTTTATTGAAGAAAGTACTAAAGTTTTTCGCCTAAATAGCGATCAGTTTTTGCGTTTTTCTAATTTCGGGAGTTTGTGAAAAGTATACATTTCTTGTCATTTTTAAAGTTGGTAATAAACAATTAATAATAAATCTAACCTAATGGAAATTAAAATTATAAAAAAAAAACAAACTTGCATTGTTTGTAATGGCAAATTATGGTATGACCTTCCTTCCCCATCATCTACACAATCAATGACTACATCTGGAGTTTTTAACCCTGAACCACTAGGTAAATCACAATGTTGTAATTGTGGGTTAGTACAAAGAACAGAATATGATTATTTAGGCTTAACCGATTTTTATGAAACTAAATATGCCAGTTATTATTCAAGACCAAAACAATTTGATTTTAACAAATCGAGATATTTGGAACTTGCAGAATGGGTAAAAAAAGCACTACCTGATATAACTCCAAATTCAATCTTAGAAGTTGGTTGTGGTCAAGGCTGGACTTTAAATGCAATAAAGGGAATTTATCCCGAAGCAAGATTAGAAGGTGTTGAACCATCGGAGACTAATAGTGAAAATGCGCGTAAATTAGGATTAGATGTTAATTCATGTAAACTCGACAGTTTTATCCCAATTGATAATCGTAAATATGATCTTGTATTTTCTAATCATGTCCTACAACATACTACTAACCCAATAGAATTTCTTCAAAAGTGTAAACAATTATTAGCAGAAGATGGACATATTATGATAACTGTACAGAACAGCAGTTATCCAAGTTCTGAATTGCTTTATAGTGATCAAAATTTCTCTTTTCTACCCTATCATTTGATTGAATTAGGAAATAAAATTGGATTAGAAACGGTTATCCATAATGAATCACCGCAAAGTGATGCGTTATTATTTTCACAAATTATTGTTTATAGAAAAGCTAAAAACAAACTATCTGAAAATTTAAAACCATCTTCCAGTGAATTGAACCTCCTACTAAATAAAAAAAATAGCTACCTTAATTTGTGGAAAATGCTTGATAATTTTTTATGTTATAAAATACAGGGCTATGATAATGTATTCAATTTAGGAGCAGGTTTGTTCTCTTATTTATTAGCTTGTTATGCACCAAACTATTGGAATGCAGTAACAGCTTGTGTGGTAGATGATTATGAAGGAACATTTTTGACGAAAAATGTTGTTGATTTTAAAAATATTGAAAAAAAATATAATGACATTATTGTACTTGGAGTCAGACCATTTATTCAGGATTTTCTATTCGAAAAGGTAACTCAGAAAGGTTTTGAATGTGTAAAATGGAACAATTTTTTCAGTATGTAATTTAGGAATAAGTAATTGGGACATATATATTTATGTACCAATTACCAAAGTTAACAATGAAAAGTATTGTATCTCTAAATCATATTCACTATACATTTAAACAAAAAAGATATGCAAGTTAATCAGTAATTATGACGCTCGAGTCAACGCCAATTCAAATTACTTCATTTTTATTTCAACCTATCATATTTCTAGAAATTTGAATATGGAAGATTTTAAATATATTGCAAAAAATTCCTATAATGAACTTTCATTTTTTATTGGAAAAGAAAACTTTTTCCTCGCAATTTCTTTAATTCTAAAACAGGTCTATGTCAAACTTTTTTTTATTGAAAAATTACCAAATTTAATTGTTTCTGTTGTGATCAGTTTTTACGTTTTTCTAATTTCCGAGGTTATGAATCATGATTAAGTGGCAAAAAAAAGGTCTCGTTTTTTCCCCTAGTGGAAATTTTGGATGGATGAACTCCCATGCTCAAGTTCCTGCCGTTTTACTGCTCAACGATCGATTTCGTATTTATTTTGCGACACGTCCGCATCAAGGTTTAAGTTTAACTTCTTTTGTTGATGTGGACAAATCCGACCCGAAAAAAAACCTTTACATTCACGATAAACCAATTTTAGAACTTGGTAAACCAGGCTTATTTGATGAACACGGAATTATGCCAAGCAGCGTGCATCATGAAAATGGAAAAGTCTACTTATACTATTCTGGTTGGCAGCAAAGTGTAGGAGTTCCTTACAATAATTACACAGGTTTAGCTATTAGTGAAGATGAAGGTTTTACGTTCAAAAAGTATAGTTTATGTCCGATTTTAGATCGAAATAAAAACGAATTATTCTCAGCAACTTCACCAACGGTTCTGAAAATCAGCGAAAAAAATTGGTTGATGATTTATTGCTCAGGCATTGATTGGCTAGAGATTAAAGGCAAAAAAGAACACATTTACGACTTAAAAATCGCAACTTCTAC
>Ga0100380_10001584_pt1 | contig 24782 bp, 18 predicted proteins | sample CryGeymeta201504_FD_80417 | JGI IMG/M metagenome (GOLD analysis project Ga0100380, IMG submission 80417) | Groundwater microbial communities from Crystal Geyser aquifers in Utah, USA - Crystal Geyser metaG 2015-04 | ecosystem: Environmental > Aquatic > Deep subsurface > Groundwater | place... | reverse complement strand
TTTTTAGGCTTTTATGCAGGCCTAAAGCCAGATTTGATTCGTCTGATTCCCTCCAACGCCATTGTTTTCATAGTCTACTAGATTCTTAAAAAACATCTATGATTATACTCTATTTTTATTATCGAACCTCTATCATCTACTTTGCCTTAGTTGTTGGCCTTAGCAGTCTCAAGCAATTTTTAAAACAAATTTCAATAATTCTTTGGTGCAGAATAGGAGTTAACTGTTTTGTAATACGCTGAAAGTTTTCAACCAAAATATAGGGAAAAAATATCAAAGAAAACTGCTACGAACCTCTCTTGCAAAGGTTCAAAACCTTTTGAAAAGAGCTGTTCTTGGTGAAATACTTTTCTTCTTTGTGTATTTTTCTTTGCTATTAACAGTGATGCTCTCCTTAGAAGAGGGTTTGGAAGCGTCTATTTTGTTGCTGGCCTTTGTTGAGTTAAGCAAAGTTTTCCGACTTGACTTCTACCAGATTTTCTGATTCTTCTTTTTCAAATAATCGACGATTATTCCAAAATCATTTTTACTTTCCTCCAGCTCAGCTCTTAACTCTGAAACTTATCCTTCTAATACTTGATTCATCTCATCCTTTTTTTATATCTCCTTTACCAGATTGTCCCTCACTTTTTGAAATTTGGAAGTCAGCTGCTTTTGAGCCATTTCGATTTATTGGATTTTCTTCTGAATATTTTTGAATACAGCCGTTTGGGTCGATTGAAGAAAATTCTGACTGGATATAGATTGTATTGAATCGAGCTGTAACACTTTAGAATCGTTTTTAGTACTTGCTCCTTCGTTGGCTTTTTATTTTCTGTACGATTATGGCTTGGAATTCACAGAAATCGAGCTTATTAAGCTTTCCATCATAATATTATAAATCAGCGTTAAACGGGTCAAATAAAGTAAAACAATCACCTCTTGAGCCATATCAATTTTTCGTTTCATCGGGCAAAGATATTGCATCTTCTTGCATGATATCTGTCGGGGTTGACTGTCCTTTCCCTGGCAGTCTATCGATAGCCTATAGCTATTATTTAATCATTGATATTTTTTGTTAGGTGACTCTGCGTTATTATGTGATCTTTTCAACCACTTCTTTGCAATGAATGTGCTCAATCTACAATTTCTAATATTTCTTCTTCAAATTGTCTAGCTATTTGTTTGTTCTGTCCAAATTATTGAATGCTGCCTCTTTCTATAAATTCTTCTTCAAAATTTCGTTCTCAATCAAAAGATATTTTTTCTCAATCATAGACTTATCGCTTGATAAATTTTAGATGAGATTTCGTAGAACTACTTCATTTTATTTCAAATACTCGTAATCTTCGCTTATGAAGATAAGTTCTTTGTTTTTTCGAAGTAGCTCACCAAAAATGACCTGGAGGAGGTTGTAGAGTTCTCCAATCTAGTGATACATGTATCGAGACAAGCAGTAGAGCTGAGCAGTCCATTACAATTGTCCAGATTTGCCTTGTCGATACTGAGTCAAATCCTACTTCAGCTCCTGTAGCTGTCGTTCCATATTTTCACGAAAATATTGAAGATCCTCAGGCATGGAGAGATGAAGAATATTTTTGAAAGTACTCTATATCTTTTGCTCTACCTTCTTGAACTATTCTTCATTTTTCAGAGCATTTAAGTTGAACTTATGATCTTATTTTTTCTCATTAGTTTTGATATTTTTCTACGAGTTGAACCAATTTTTCCAGCTTAGTCTTCCTTGTTTTTATTTATCTTCCTGAATATCTTTTTTGCTGAGCTACACCTGCTATTCTTGCAGAAAAGGAAGTATATAGGTCGCAGGTTTAATTCTAAAGTGGATATACTTGAATGCATTAGTTTTAATGTTTTCGTTGGGAAACAGTTCAAAAATTTTCTCATAAATTTTGGCATTTCTGACCCACTGATTTTGTTGTTTCTCTTGTAGGCGTTTAAAATGAGAAAAAAAGAGTTGAGGTAGTTATTTTTTGAGGGTCTTGTAATAGAACCTGCTGCTTTTGTACAAGGGAACAATATCTTTGATAGACAAATAATTTAGAATTTTCTGCTTGAGCTTCCCATAGTAAAAAATATATTCCAGCTTCAGGTGATCAAGGTCGACTATTTTTTTCTTCTCCGCTGTATCAAGATCATCTGTCAAAAATTTATACTTCAGCTCAATTTAAGCTTGCCTGGATGCCAAATGCTTGTTGGAGGTTACTATAGCCTATATCTAAGCCTGTAAATCAGAATTTTTATCTTCTAACGAAACTATTTGTGATTTTGCTTGATTTATTGACTATTTAAGTTGTTGATTCTCAGTTTGTAAGACTTCAATTTGTAGCTAATACTATTTTTCTTGCCTTTCTTTTTCTTCATATATTTGTGTCACTTGTTGACTGTGGCTCTCCTGGAGGTTGCCGATGATGTTCTGATGATTTCCTAGCATGTTTTTGAACTTTTAGTGCTCAAGTAGCTGCTACTTAACCTCATCATATTCCCCTCTTAGTTGCTCAATGATACTCATCAGACCTTCAATTGTACTGATAAGCTCTTCTAATGTTCTTTTGAGCATATTTTCATCCTAACTGACTTCGTACTTTGTTTTGAAAATATCCTCAGATGCCAAAAATTGTTTGGTTAGATCTCGAATATGTTTATCTATTTCGATTCTGAGCTGTTTGATGGTTTTTTACTCATCCTCGTCTTCATTCGCATGTTTAGATATAAACTAAAATTTTCCCTTCCCTTTCAGGTAATTCCACATGAATTGCCTTGATTAATAGATTATTATATTCAGAGGATCTAATGATATATGCTAAGGAAATCAATCAGAATAGCAACTGGGTATCCACAACTCTGTAGATAGTCTACCTTCCGTTAAACAGGGGGCTCAAAACAAGTTCCACTGGAGTAGTGTTGACGTCAGACTCCTCAACTAATCTGTTGACGAAGTTATCGTAGTGTTCCTTGTAGTCAACAGTGTTTCTGCCATAGATTTTGCTTGGTTCAAGGTCAGGTAAAAATTCGATTCCTCTTCCGTCAAAAGTATAAACATAGGCATTAATGACCTATCCGTTGAGAGAATCGTCACTAAGGAGGAGATGGATGCTGTAAATATATTCTCCTGTCTCGGATTCCTTGCTCTTTTCAGTGTTATTATCTCTGTCGTATTTTTTGAGGGCAGCATCAAAAGAAGTGCAAACATCCATGACTTCACAAGTAACGCGAACTTCGTCCTTATGGTCATCTACATAAATTTTCAGTTACCTTTGGAGAACAGTTCCTTCAGGCTCATCTTCTTGATCTTTTTCGAGGCAGCAACCACTTTGGTCTCAATTCTGGCTCTTTTGGATTTCTTTACGGTGGTATCAGGAGTTGCAGAGAGCTTTTCCCATTCTTTGGAGTCATAGGAGAGCATCCAAGATGAGATCTCAATGAAAAAGGTGTAGTCATTGCCAGTGAGGTTGCAGATTTTGTCCTCCCACTTGTAGTCAGCAACACTTCTAATTTTGTAGACTCCAGGATTGATACTTCTGGTGTAGTTAAGAAGGAACTCATCCTTATCATTGGTAAGTCTCACTCTGTAGTGGTTTTGTAATTCAACAGTTTCGATGACTCTGAGGATCATGTCGAAGTCTGAGGAAGTCAATTTTTGTGCAGTTTTTTTGCCTTCCTTGAAGAGAACAGGAACTTTATGCTTGCTGAAGTATGTCTTGGAAAAGGCTCTAAGAGCATTGATTGAGTTCAAGATTTTGCCATCTTCATCGTCAAGTCCTACTTTTTTGTCGATGGGACTATAGTTGTTGGTGTCAGGTCTGCCACTAAAAATTCTGAAATATGACTCATCATTCTTATAAACCTTTTTGGCCTGCAGCTTGTCATTGTACAGCTCGAACTTGAAATTATTCAAGAAGATGATGTCACCAATTTTAAGGTTGAGGGTAAGATCTTCTTTTTGGTTGCTCCAGATGTAGACTTGGAGGGGTTCATTCTGGTTGGAAGCGTCGATGATTTTGAGTTTTTGGGTGAAGTCTCTGTTCTTTTCGTATCTGTAGGCACCTGATGCGTCGACGATGAGTCCGATGGTGGAGTGGAGCTTGTCTTACTGTCGGGATTGCTTATCTTTTTCATGTTCTTTTCTGGCTTGCAGGAGGGAGAGAATCTGCCTGTCTTTGTGCATAATTCTTGAGAAATATATTGTAAGTGGATTTGAGCGGGACACTAACAATTGATTTTCATCCAATCATAATACAGCATTCAATATAGTCTATCAATTAAGTTTAATCATGCTTCCGTTCATATATTACTACCCAATCACAAACCAATAGCTATATCTTTTACCCATCCATAGAATTAGAAATAACTAACATTCGATAAGACTATTCTATCGCTCTATCTTGTCTTGAGTCTCTAGCAGCTTTTTTTTGGAGTTTTTCTGGTTCAATAATTCAGCACTGTACTATTTCTCTATTTAGATTTTTTTCCTCTATATTTCGAAAGCGATCTCATCATGTCTCGTTAAGAAAGTGGAAGCAAAAAAAGAAAAATGAGCTATTAGTCATAGTGCTGAGCACCCTGGGCTAAGCTGAGTTAAGCAAAAAAATAATAAAGTGATATTTTGAAGGCATTTTTGGGTTCAATCATTGTCTGATTTCAGTTGGGATTTCCTTGAACTTCACGTCAATCTTTGAGTAATCAACCATGAAGTGTTTTTCTCCCTGAATGAGGGCATCTTCGAAGGAAGTTCCGATAAGTTCCTGGGCCATAACTCCTTAGTATCGTGTTGTGGGGTCACCAATATAGCAGAAGGAATAAATTTTTATTCCTGAGGGGCTCTTTCTCAAATATATGACATCAGTTTTCAGGCGAGCATCGCTATAATAGCCTCCATACCCTCCATATCCTCGAACTCCATATCCTCCATATCCTCCATATCCTCCATATCCTCCATATCCTCCATGTCCTCCATACCCATAATACTGGTCATGGTTTTAGATGATCGTAAGACCTAGGATCACGAAGAAGATGGTAAAGAGAAGAGCAGTGAATTTACTCATTCAATAAAAATAAAAACAATCAATACCTAATATAGTACACTTCTATGATGGTATTAGTCAAATACACTTACTAAACTTGCTCATTGATTTCTGATGCTTTGCTATTAGAGTATGATAATATGATAATATATGATAGATATAACTATACCGAGGAGCATTCACAACATTTCTGCCATTCTGTTTTATATTGTTAGTGATATTGTGTTCTGTAATAATGTAACAGTTGGCTTTATCATTATACGATTTTTGTTAATTTTATTTAAGAGATCTCCAGCCTATTTATAGTCAATTGATATGTACCACCAATAAAACAATTCTCCACCCAGAAATTACGGAGGAAATATCTCCCTCAATGGACCCTCAGGACAGTTCTCCTCTAATGGCCCCCAACTCTCCTACCAAGGTCAGCAGCCTCAGTTGGGAATTGGACAACAACATCAACAAAATAGCACCTCTTTCAACAGCTCCCTCGGAGGACAAGGAGCCTCGCTGAGCCTCAATGGGCCTGGACAATACTCGCCATAGCTGCATCAACACTCTAACTCTAATCAATTCTCAGGACAAGGACCTCAGATCAATGCTAACCTTGGTGCAAATCACCAATAATTCGGAGGTCCCAGCCAATTTTCAAGTCAAGGAAACTTCTCAGGACAAGGACCTGAATTCAACGCAAATTTCAATGGGCCTCAAGGTCAATACGGTATTAATGGTCCTGAAGGAAATTACAATATGGGCATGAATCACCAAGATAATTATGATTCAGGCATGCTTCCCACCACTTCGGAAGGAATCAGGCAATTCATCACAAAAAGACCATACACTCAAACTCTTGACTTTGAAGATATCACTTACTCACTCATTCCCAAAAAACAAAAATCGTTTGTGATGACTCATGAAAGATTTTTGCTTCTTAAGGGTATTGAAATACTTGGATACGCCAGATAATTCCCTTCCAATCAACATCTTCCATTCAATTCTCTAGCTGAAGTTCCCGCTCCAAAAACTGTTGTTCCTCTCTCAGGAATTGACAAGGTATAAGTATTGGAGGATAAGTTAGTTGTGACTCATGCTGACCAGCAAAAAACTGTTTGGGAGTTCATTTGCCCTTCCAAGAGATGTGCCATCGAGTGGCAGACTAAAATAAAGGAGGCTATCGATCTCTTCAGAGAATTCCAGAGCAGTGGCTTCCAAACCACAACTGAATTCTACAGATTCAAGAAAGGAGGCCTCGGAAGTGGCAATCACTTCCAATCTTCCCCTCCTCCCATCGAATCTCCTCCCAGAGATTTCCCTAGACTTGACCCCACTCCTCCTCCTCAAAATAATTTCAACTTTAGAGTTAACCATGATGATGAAGTTAGCCGAAGTGTTTATGATAACTCAGGACCCAAGGTGAGCCCTACAAAGTTTAACTCTGACATCAACTACAACAATCAATTTTCTCCTGTGAAGAATCAATACGAAGTTAACTATCAGCTTAACCAACATTCTCCTCAGCAGCAAGGCCTAAACGTGAATGCCAACTATCAAGGAAGCGTTGGTGGAAGTACATACGGAAGCAGTGGAAGAAGTTACACTGTCAGTAGCTCAAGCTCTTTGGGCAGATACCCCATGGGTATGCCCTTGGGAGGCCAGCAACCTGTCTTGCAGAGAGGATATTCTAACAATCAACAGAGCTCAAACCTAGTCAACGTCAACAATACTGGTGCAAGCTTCAACAACATTCCTAACAGCAACATCCCTAATTATCAGAACAACAGAAACTATTGATTGTCCATCATTTATCATCATTAATAGCATAATTATGAGAATTAAGTCATCCAATAAAATTATCTACCTCAATAAAATATCAGTCTTAAGCTATGGACACACATCACTCCGGAAACAATCGTCTATATGGAAATCCTAATCAGTTTTCGCATCAAGGAAACTATTCAGGGCAGCAGCAGTAGTTCAATGTCAATCTAAACAATCAGCAAGGACAATATGGAATGAATCAACAGAACCATTTTGACTCAGGAATGATGCCAACTACTCCTCAAGGAATCAGAGAGCAAATTAGAAAAGGACCATACACTCAAACTCTTGACTATGAAGATCTTACCTACTCACTCATTCCCAAAAAAATGAAGACAATGTGTATGACTCATGAAAGATTCCTCCTTCTCAAAGGTATATAAATATTTGGCTATGCTCGAGAATTACCTGTAAATCAAAATTTACCCTTCCACTCCTTAGCTGATGTTCCTGCTCCTAAGACTGTCATTCCTCTTTCTGGTATCAACAACGTTGAGGTGAGAGAAGAAAGATTGATTGTGATACATGCTGATCAGGAAAAAACAGTTTGGGATTTCCACTGCCCCACAAAAAAATGCGCTATCGAATGGCATCAGAAACTCATGGCGGCTATGGATTTGCTGAGATAATTTCAGAACAGTGGGTTCCAATCGACAGCTGAATTTTATCGGTTCAAGAAGGGTGGTGTTTCACACTTCCAAACTTCTCCTCCACCTCAGTTCTAAAATCGTCCCATCGAAGCCCCTAGACTTGATCCCACACCTCCTCCTCGAAATTTCTCTAATTATCATGATGATGAAGTGAGCAGGAGTATTTTCAATTCAGGACCCAAAGCTAGTCCTAACCAATTCTCAACATTCAAATCTGATACAAACACTAGCGACTATTACTCTCCTGTCATCAAGCCTAAGGAAATCTACAACTAGCAGAACAATCAGCAGGTACCACAGCTAGACCTTGGCAGCAAATGTAGCCATTGTGGAAGTACTATTGGTAGTCAAAGGACCTACGATCTGAGTCACTTAAACTCATCAGGCAGATATCCCAAAGACAGTGAAATAGGAGGACGAAGATTACTTTTAGAGAGAGGATACTCCAATGGAAAGCTTCACAATAACATGGGAAACATGAATTTTGGAAGCTTCGGAAGCCACAACAGCAACCTAAATTATCAGAATAACAGGCACTTTTGATGAATCAACCTTTTGATTTCTTAAACTATGAATCACAACATACAGCAATATTGTTGAAAACATTTTTTATTAAAGAGTTTCAATAAAATTATCTTTATTTATCAAGATCTCAAGTATCATGGATCCTAACTACTCTTACCAGACTCCTCAAAGATTTCCCAATGACATCAATGCCTCCAGAGGACCTCAAATGAATCTCAGTGTTCAGCCTCCCAATGGCCAGTTCAACCTACAAGCCTCATCCAACCAACAGCCAGGACAGAGTTACAATTTGAACGTTCAAGGACCCTCCTTCAATAATGGTCCAGATAACATGGAAGTTTCAGAAAGACCTCCTTTCTCTTCCGAATAAATAAAATCATACATCAGGAAATATCCCTACACTCAGACCATTATGGGAGAGTAAATTACTTATTCGGTTCTTCCAAAAAAGCAGCAAACATTCGTCATGACTCATGATAGATTCCTGCTCCTCAAAGGTACTGAAGTCATCGGTTATGCTCGATAATTTCCTGCCCAAGCGGAGCTACCTTTCCGCTCACTTGAGCAAGTGCCAGCCCCCAAAGTAGCCACTCCCATCAGCGATATAGAGAAAGTTAATGTGGAAGACGTGAGACTGTTCATTCATTTTTCTGGATAGTCCAAGACGATTTGGGAATTTCAATGTCCCACCAAAAAGTGTGCAATGAAGTGGGCCCAGAAAATTGAAGAAAAAATGATGCAAGTCGGTCGTGGGTTCAGTAACAGATTCGGATAGATTGATTCTCCAACCAGAAGAGAAAACGTGAATCACATTAACACTTTCTTGAATTCTAATAACGATCTCCCTAATCAGAATGCCAGCATCAATTTCAATGCCAACTTAGGAGCCAGTCAACAAGGAAATTTCAACAGATAAGCAAACATTAATAATTTAGGACAGACAACATTCAATCCTAATTTTAATGCAGGTCAATCAATTGATAACAACAAAAGTGTATTCGAGAATAGAAGAGATCCTATTCTCATCGAAAATAGTCCTCCTTCTCATCACAATACTCCCAATTTGAACATGAACTCAACCAGCAACAACTTTTCTCATACAACTCAGCCCAATAGCTGGAACGTCGATAACAACTATACAAGTGGAAGTTTTGGAGTCAATGCTAACTTCAACAATGGAAACATGACATTTAGTAATGCCAATACTCTCGGCAGTAATATCAACCATGTCAATGACAAAAATTATTTTGAAGGAGCACATATGTCGAAGGTAGAAGATTTCATTGCTAGTCGTCGCTTGGAGAGGTCAGGATATGAGCCTAAACTGCTACGATCGAACAGTGTTAGCAAACTTAATACAATGGAAAAATAAAACATCAGAAGAGACCTGATGAAAATGAGAAGAAACTGGATCTAGGAGCTTTTGGGGGGACAGGAAGAAGTTTAATTGCTCATTGATTTCAAAATGTATGTCCAAGCACTTGCATCAGTTATCGTAACCGAACTCTATGTTGCCCAGAACGAAAAGATTTTCCCAGCTCAGCAGATCAACCATTAATATGCATCATTTGTCTTAGACGACGTATACCTTGAACTCTACTTTTTTCATGAAGGAATTGAGGACAAACATCCTAGATTTATGCAGGCTGCACTTGAGTTCAAGAATCTTGATTATCTTTTATCAGTAACTCGCAATGAAGGTAGCCTTAAAGTTCCCTTTATGATGCTGTTCGAGTATAAGGGATTCTTGGGAATGGCTAGAACCAGATTGCCTGAAGATAGTCCCATTCGCAACAGATAATGCTACAACCAAATTAAAGTCAGAGACTTTGAATAAACTTCTAGAATCAGCGCTGACACTCTGCTCAACTAAAATACATGCAAGATAGTCTCTTACTATAGACGGACCCCGATCTCCACAACTTCTTTCAATAACGGTAATGTTTACTTTGTTGAGAGACTTCTCTAACTTCTTCCCCTTGAGAAGGAGGTTAGCAATCAAACTTAAGTTTTAAGGCCTGAGCTTTTGCAGGAAAGTGCCTTTGATAATACAGTATTCAGGAACAAGTACAGCACTGTGAAAATGGACGCAGTTGGACAACTGATAGATCAAAAAATCAATCAGCTGATCAAGTTTGTTGAAAATGAATAATAGTATTTCACAAATTCTAGAGAACTTGAAGAAATGATTCACTTGAGTGGTCTAAACATGAGACATTTAGGAATCATGTACCAAAGAACAAGACTTAATTGGTTCAAAAGAATTATTCAAGCTTAAATTGTGGCTCGTTCTCTCAAAAATCTGTTTAGAAGAGATATTCAAAATTGTGTGATGATTCAAACCGAAAGAAACAAAAGTCGGGAAAGACAAGAGGATTACGAAAAGAGAAGAGTCATTAGTTTCTTGAATGTTGTCTTTGGAAACACTCAAGACACTGCTCAACTCTGGAAGAGAATCAATAGAGTTTGCCAATAAAGATTTGGAATCGCAGTCTCAGAAGCTGATATTACTGGAGCCAATGTTCCTTTCCTAATGCAAGCTCTTCAAACTCACCTGAAAATAGTGCTTAATGACAGTATTCATCGCAAGAGACACTTTGAGTCAGCTCAAACTTTCGACCCAAACGATTTCAAGAGGTTCGAATTTGATACAAACATCTATAGCTTGGATTTCACTGATTTATTCGAAGAGATAGAAGAATGTCTCGATTTCAACACCCCAGAATCTTTCTACAACCTCAGTTCTATACTGATCAAGGAAACAAGTAACAGGGTTCCCGTCATTGATATGCTTAGGAAACATCCGATTCATGAAAGAATCAGTTAATTCTTGCTGAATTTCACATCTCCTGAAGAAAGCAAAGAGCTCTATTCAAGAATGGAAATTGATGCCAAACCAAGCAAGTTCCTTTACTAAAGCAAACTTGCAGAAATCAAATGGTACCTTAAGTCAAATCGACACGATTTACTACAGCATCCTGCTTCTTTCATATACGAGCACGGTAGAAGATGGTTGGGATAAATTCATCCTCTCTTCACTCAGGTCAGCAGATTGATTGCATCATACTTTTCTGATAACACCCAGCAGTTCCAGCTCGCTCTGAAATATGCTCAAGATTCCCTTGAGATGCAGCGAAGGATCTTCGGTGGAGACAGTGAAGCTTTGTGGAAAGACTACTTCTTACTTGGAAAGATCTACTTCATGAACAAAAATATTGAACAAGCCATGAAGTACCTTTACAAATCGAGATAAATGGTTAGATTGCAAGATGTTAGTGACTATGAAACTTTCTCAGAGCTCAACATTCTCCTTTGTAAAGGACATTATGGAGCGAGACGTTACAAAGAAGCATTCAATACAGCAAAGGAGCTCTATACAATGCTCAGAAATCACAGATAATAAAAATCTCTTAGCTTCCTTTTGGAAAGTGTGGGTTGGATGAGACAAGTGCTTGATATCACTCAAGATCATCAGCAGTTCTTCCACTTTTTAGAGACTGACTTCTCAAATTTGATCAAAGTGTTTGCCTAGTACCCTTCCCTCTTGATTTTGGCTATCAGAACAGTGGCCTTACCAACTCTTAAGAACGCCATAGCTAAAAGTAGAAATGGAATGAGGATCAGGAGTATGATGGAAGAGCTTTCAAAATTAACTCAAGCTTCTCAATCAACTTTATCCAACTATCTCAAAGATAAGATCATTGCAGGCACTTATCCTCGAAATTTCCTTCTTCAACTGAAAGACCTTGACAACATAGTTGAGGAAGTTTATCAGACAAACAATCTTCAACGTTGGAAATCTTTCTACCAAAACTCGAGCCAGTCAGTTTTGGATACAATGGCAACCGTTCAAGTGAACCGCAACTTTGAATTTTTGGCTAACTTGACAGCTCTATTCAACTTATTCGGCAGGCAAGTCATGGACGATCTTGAAAGAAAATGATTCTTGACATTTATGAATTATTCAAAGTGCACTTATTATTAATGCTTTTGCTTATTAAACTTATTTTGTCTATTAAAATTGCTGATGACCATTCTCGATATTTTCAGAAAAGATAAGCGATACTGGACACATGAATAAAGAGAATAAGTTTAGCTGTTCTTTATGCTAACACCCTTCTTCCAACCTTATTACGAGCATCAGGATTTTGATACAGTAACTGGGTTTAGCTTCTATGCCAAAGTCCATCCTTCTGAATAACTAAGGCTTGCTTATAATAAAAAATCAGAAGTTATCATACTCCTTAGTGGATAAATTGAGCTTTTTAGGCAAGCTACTGGAAAATAACTAAAAAGAAGCAGAAAAAATAAGGAAGAGATCCTTCCAGATCATTTTATCAAAGTCGGAATTTTTATCAACAAACCAGAGGTTATTGAGATTCGCTCTGATGCTGTCGTCAGAGCTAGGGGAGGCTCATTGGCTTAATTTTTGTTTGTACCAACAATTCTTCATGAATCCTATGTTGCTATGGTCAAAAAAAGAAGAGTAGATGCTGTGATGGATAAATTGCTTAAAATATTTGAATGTGTTCCTATCGACTAGCTTAAGCATCTGGCTGAGTCCAGCTGTGTAATCAAAGAATACAAAATGAACAACTACATCTATCAAGCTGGTTCTACCCTAAAAGCATGTTATTTGGTGATCAAAGGAAATGTCAAGGTCGACTCACCCGGATTAGACACCAGGAAGATGCTGGAAATGATAATAGTTGGGGAGAATACTATTTTTGGTTAGAAGGATCTAAATGAAGAGTTCAGAAGACAAAATGCAATTTGCTGTTCTGCCCATTGCCAAGTCCTCTAAATCGAGAAATAGTAATTATTGGCTTATGTAGAGCCTACAACAGATTGGTTTCACGAAACCCCAAGCTGAACCCTTCTTACGCATAAAGATTAAAAGAAGTGCAGCCAACAAAACATAAAAGTTCTGTTTAGCTCTACACAAAAAAGTTTCACCTTCCTAGACTCCAAAGATTTAATTCTCACGTGAAACCTGAGGAAGAGGATCGGATTTAGAAGAAAATAGTACAGAATTGTCATATGCTGATAAATATTTCTCCGAAAAAAAGGTCAAGCTCAGGTTTTAGGCTACCTGAAAATCTAGATAGAGATTATTCAGTGAATGCTTTTGATAGGAAAATGGTGATGTTCGAGCGTAGAAAGAGTAGCAATGGGCAACTTGATCTATCTAATAAGTTATTTTGATTGAATGACATTTTGGATTGAGGCAGGTGCCAACCTACAGATAATATATAAATCTACTATAGCAAAATGAATTTCAACGAGCAAATGACGATCATCAGGGAGAGTATGAGGGCCAAAAGAATATCGAAAGAGGGTAAAGTACGCTTTATTTCCCCATCGGTACACTTCTGATTATTTTAGAAATGGAGGTCAATCATGTCCAAAAGTCTCACCAAGTTCAAGACTAAAAACATTTTCGACGATAACCTTATCGAAGATCTTATCACTATCATCGATAAAATCCCTGAGGAGAAATTCGTCTAGGCTACTCTTAACCTAGAACCTTTTCGACCAGCTTTTAAATTACAATCAAAAAAGGACGATAAAACTTAGAAAGGGCTCAGTGGTCGAGTAACCACAGTTTTAGAAAGTCCAAAGATGAAATATAAGCATACCATCACTCGATTCAAACACAGTGTTCATGAAAGATTGATCGATAGTGATATTGAAACAAAATCTTAGAGCTATAAGAAAAGTGTCTTGGAAGAAATGATATCACTCGTGACTGAAGAAAAAACTCTAACCAGAGAGTTTGAATCAAAACATCACCCCTTCAGAAAGGTTATTGAACAGTTTCTATTTTTATTGGAGAACAAATATAAAATGATTATTGATGCTCAGGAGACTGTGGATATTGAAAAGACCCAATAAAAATTAGTAACTGATCTGAGCCTACTTCAGGAATTTATTGTCAAAAGCTCAGAGCCATATCTCAATATCTTCAAGAGCTAAAATCAAGAGGAAAAATAAACATTTCAGATCAAGCTCACTGCTTTCATCAGGCAATATGTTGAGAAAAACGAAAGGATCAATATCTCAATCAGAAAAATCATGAGAGCAGCCTGTAAAAAAAGCACTTTGGTCAGACAACTAACAAAAAGGCTTCCAGATTTTGCTGAAATATAAGACTTCGAAATTCCTGAAGAGTTTAAGATCGGCGGCTGCTATGCTCACTCTATGAGCACACTGATAGAGTTTGCATAGACATCTACTTCTCTATCTTCTCTTCAAAAACTTCGTGAGTTCCGTTAATGTCTTGGTAAAGATCTTGAATAACACTATAAAGGAAAACTCCCTGAGAAGCTACAATTAACTGCTGAAACTCAACTCTAGATTATGAAATATGTGGTAGTAAAAGTCAAGACCTTCATTTGTTAAATATATGCACAACTGAAGTATCTGGAGGTGGTTTGTGGGTAGGAAGATATGTCCTACCGCTACGACGATAGCAGTTACATGTACGCGCAGCTGTCAGTAGTTTATGAAGCACTCGAAATGGACTACTGTCAACAAATTTCTTCTTGATCTTCTTCTAATATGTTCTCTATGAATTTCTTAAATTAGCTCAATTTATAGTAATATCCTTATGAGGTTTGGCAAAAACTTCGGAAAGATAGTCATTCCCTAATGGCGAGAATGCTACCTCAATTATCATATTCTCAAAATATTCATCGCCATCATTAAGTCGACCAGCGAAGTGCTGCAGGATTGTGATAGCGCCATTGAGCTATTCGCATCAAATTCAAAGCAATACACTGATCATTAGCAACTGATTCCCTGGTACAGCGAGGAACTGAAGAGCATCAAAAGATAGCTATTCATGACTCTTGAAGAAGCCAATCGAAATTTTTATCAAACTTTAGACAAACAAATGTAAATCGTACAGTTGTTTTACCAAATGAAAGTGTTGTAAATTGAAGACAGATATCAGGTCATCTACCGACTACAAGAAAAGTCTCTCAGTGGAGAAAAATATTCCCTTTTCCTGACCTATATTGAATACGTCTATGTTTAAATCAGCTACTTGACCTAAATGAGAGAGGCGAATCTTGAAGGGGAAAGAAAAATTATAAAAAAACACAAGAAAAATGCCAAGAAACTATTGCCAACTCCTGAGCCTGACCATTAAAAGATAACGAGAATGGTCCGCATTGAATAATACTATGTCAATAAGATATAAGACCTCTATGTGTAACAGAGCAAACAAAACAAACACATTGAAGGCAAAGATGCCAGGGAGGCTCTGAGAAACATGGCTCAGAAGGCTTCAATCGACGAAAAGGAATACTTCTATATGGGAAGTGGTGTAGGAGCCAGCATCGTTGTGCTGGGAATCATGTGGTTTATCATGGAGTATCAGGGCTTCAGCATTTAAAATAACTCAGTCTTCGCAAGAGATTTTCCAACCTGGAGAGGTGTCGCTATCTATATTCTTTACGTTTGGGTTATCGGTTTCGATATTTACTGTTTTGAGACTTACAAAATAAGCCATCGACTAACCTTCCACTTCAACGATCATCACTACTCAACATCAGCTGAAGTTTTCCGTTTAGCTGGACTCTACACTTCTATTTTTCTGGGTACTTTTTTGATTTACCTTCTTTGCATCAGTTAGATTTTATTTCTACCACAACCACTTCGCCCTCAATATTTGGTCTTGATCATCTACATTTCGGCATTTGCATATATCCTAACTCCTTTCAAAATATTCAACCACACAGGTAGAATGTATGGTTTCAGATTGCTGCTGAGAAGCATCGCCTCACCTTTCCTTGGAGTTGACTTCCCAATAGTATGGATGACTGATCAGTGGCAATCTTTGATCACTCCTTTACGTGACGTAGCATACACAATGTGCTACTATGCCAGAATGGACTTCGATCATCCTGAAAAGGAAAATCCATGCGCCTAAGCTTCAACTTTTGAGGTGGCCCTATTAGTGGTTGTTGTTGCTATTTCTTACAGAATCATCCAGTGTATCAGGCTAGGCTATGATTCTGGACAGTACTGGTGCAAACCTCATATGTTCAACACTATCAAATACTTGTTGTCTCTTTCTTCAGCTATCTTAGCCTACATTTCCAATAGCGACCCTTAACTGATCATCACGTGGATCACTGTCTCCACAATCACAACTCTTTACTCTTACTATTGGGATCTCAAAATGGATTGGAACTTGCTTGAATGCAGCGACAAAAGTATCCTTCTCAGAAAGTACCTGACTTTCGCTCCTGCTAGAAATTACTACATCGTTATTGTGCTGAATTTCATCATGAGATCGGCCTGGACCATGACTCTTTCACCTGCTATCATTGCCACCTTTGGAGACAAAAATCTAGTGACCTTGGTTACTGGTTCAATCGAGATTATCAGAAGAGGCATATGGAATTTATTTCGTGTTGAGAAAGAGCATCTTGCTAACTGTGTAGAATTCAAAGCCATTCCAGATCTCAAAAAACTCGAAGATAAGTTACAAGAGGACATGATAACTGAAAGCATAACTAACGTAAGAAACAAGGAGCATGCAATGAACAGATAAATCGTCAAGAAGGAGTTTTTGGAGCTGATAAAGAATAAATTAGAATGGAGGGAGATCGATGAGGCCTCCTATAATGAGAAATATGAGAAGAGAATGGTCGGGAATATAGAGAGTGCTAGAAAAGCTATCAGGTAAATAATGATATTTGCAAATAAGATCAACTTGAAGTGGTAGCAATGATCTTTTTAATTGATTTCGTCTTTTTCTATTGTATGGATGAATGCTACTTGCATCTTTCAATAATAATCCTAAAATAATAACTATTAAAATTATTAGTCAGGAAGGATGTCCAACATTCGGGATCTTCAGAAATTGAAAAACCATCGTTTCGTGCAGCCAACTAGATAACTACCGCATCGCATATTGAATCCAGAGTACAGCAACCAAAATTATGAACCTGTTTCGACACAAATTCACAACCACAAGATCAACAAAAACACTCTCTACTACAAATAATCAATCAGGGTTACTCCTTCCAAACTGATTCACAAAAGAGGGGCCAGTTTTGGAACGCCTGATGTTGCAGAAAGACATACCTTCAATTTAATTCAAAATCCTAGGCTGTCCATGTATATTTAACTCTATTCAGCTATAACTTCCCCCTGAAGCTTGATCTTCACACTCCCACCAAGGAGTTTCACTATCAGGATACTCTAGATCTACCGAAAACTGATCGAAAAGTCAAAAACAACTATGTTTATTGCAAGGAAATTCACCCCGACAAACGAGAAACTATCACGCATAAATTTACTCATAGTCAACATCCTCATTCATAAATGTCTCATGCGGCATTCACCAAGATCATGCCAGTAGGAAAGGGAGGCTTTGGAAAGGTATGGAAGGTATAGTACAAAAGGAACAAGCATGTCTATGCTATGAAGTTGATGAGCAAGGCCAAGGTGATCAATAAAAAATCAGTAGCTTCAGTTATGAATTAACGTAGATTTCTGGCAAAGTTAAGTCATCCTTTCCTTGTTAATATGGTCTATGCTTTTCAGGACAGAGAACATCTCTATCTCATAATGGACTACCTAGATGGAGGAGACCTGAGATATCACTTGGGAAACCGTCAGTTTTTCACCGAAAAATAGACAAAATTCTTCATTGCTAACATCATTCTTTCTCTTGAGTATATGCACAGGCACAAAATCATTCACAGAGATCTAAAGCCATAAAACCTCGTATTTGACTCGCGTGGATTTCTGAGGCTAACCGATCTGGGTATCTCTAGGGAGCTGAGAGAAGACAACCACCAAGATACCAGCGGAACTCCTGGGTACATGGCACCAGAGGTCATGCTTAGAAAAGCACATTCATATACAGTTGATTATTTTGCGCTTGGAGTAATTGCCTTTGAGTTGATGATGGGCAAAAGACCATATCAAGGAGCAAATCGAAAATAAATCAAAGAACAGATCTTATCGAAACAAGCCAGCATAAAGGTCGATCAGCTACCCTACAAATGGTCTCCTTACTTCATCGATTTTGTCAACAGAGTACAAAATATTTAATGCAGCTGCTGCTCCGAAACCCTGAACAAAGGTTAGGAAATAATGGTATTGAGTAGATAAAAGAACACCCCTGGCTAGCTGAAGTGGAATGGTAAAAAATGCTCAACCGAAAATTAAAATCCCCTTTCAAACCTCTGGTATGATTTTACTTAGTTTAGAGCATCGAGGAGGACTATGACAACTACAAAGAACAAATAAGTTAGGACACTGTCAATGAAAACGAGGAGGAGATAAATGTTCTTCTGAGGAAAAGCGACACTCAGGAATTATTTGAAGGGTACAACTTTGAAAGAACTGCTTCCTTTTCGACCTCTAAAAAGACATCGTTCTCGACCAATCATACGGAAGATAATGTTGGCCGTAAATGATGTTTTAATAATTATCTGTGTAAAAAGTGCAGAAGGTGGGGTTTGAACCCACGCCCTTTCGGAATAGAGCCTAAATCTACCGCCTTAGACCACTCGGCCACTTCTGCTTCTCTAACCGACTACTGCCTCGCTCTCTCTTCACAAGTAATATATCTAAAATCATTTAACCATCAGTCCTCAATACTGAACTCTCACAAATGAAACAATATTTTATTTGTATTCTTCTCTGCAATTTATAGCAAGTAGGTAGCTGTTGGTTTTTATTTGATTTAATGTTTTTGGTTAGTCTTCTATTGATTTTTTGAGGGAGTTGAATATTATTTTTGGTATAATGGGGTATGAAAGACGATTTAGCATATTTGAGATATAAATAAATAGAAGCATAGTTTTCTAAATGAAAAATCGCAAGCAGAAGGCTCCGCAGAACAAAAGAAACCATATACTCACTTAACAGTTTCACCAGAACGAAATGAGTGCAGCTCACCTTAAATAGCCCTCTACTCATACTAAAATTTCCACTAATTGTACCATTTACTCAACGCTAGCCAACCACCAATCTCACTAAAAACGTAGTAAAACAAAGAAAAATGGAAAGAGCAACTCGAAAGATCACCTCTATGAAGGTCCCTCAGGTCAGACCACATCCAAGTCAGTCCGAAAGAGCAAAAAGTATGAACTACCTTTGAAGCATGAGGATAACAATTTATCAAATGGACAGGTCAGTTATCGAGAATACTGTCTCGTGGACAATAATTTTGTACCTATCACCGATGACAACCATCAAAAGATACTTGATGAAATGCTTGCTAAAACTGCTTCAACCAGTCTGGATAAAACCTACTTTAGTCAGACTAACAAGCAATCAAAAGAAAAATTAAGAAGAAGATCAATCAGCAGCGAACAATCAGTTGCTTCTGTTCAAAGAAAAATATCGACTCATGATAAGTCTATATCAAATATTCATGAGCCAGTTGAATTGATCAGCACTCTTGTGGAAGCTACTGTTGATAATACAGAAATGGGATCGCAGTACTCTGAAAGAAAGGGATAATAAGAAGAAAAGTCTGAAACCAAAAAAGAATAAAATATGGCATCAATGGGTCAGGAATCTCTTTCAGATATATTTTTTAAGCTAGAATTTACTCATCTTGGTGACTAACAATCCTTCAGTCATCTTAGTTCCAACTAAAAGGAACATTTTACCCAACTTCTTGAGGCTGTCATCTCAAAAATGAAAAACAAGGAAGCTGCTAAGGCAAAGTTGAAGCCAATAACATTTGAGGAGTCAGGATTCGAGTCAAGACACTCTTCTCCTGAGGATAAGTCTCCAAAGCAAGAATTGATCGAATAAAAGCTAGAAGGTCTGATCATGATGCGGGAGTACATTCAGCTCAACTACATCTAAGATCCTACAAACTACGGAGACAATAAGGTCAATACTAGTCTTCTTTCGATGCTTAACTTTTTGGGACATCTCTTTTGCCAGATTGAGCTGAACTATGCAGAATAATTTGTCTATATGATCAGAAAAATGTACGGCCTGACCTTCAGATAAAAGTATAGGAGAATCACAAGAAATATTCCGATCGCTACTGAAAAAAAGTTCAGAGTGGTTGATGAGGCCATTTTTGAAGAGATGGTCAATGACAGCGTACTTTTATTTTAATTCAGGAAGGCAGCAACTATAACTATTACGAAATTGTGCATTTCAAGGCTGTCTTTGATGCTTTCAACTAACATCTTGAATAGTACAGACCTTATTATATGGGAAATGGATAACAATTTCCTTGGGCCTTCAAGATGTTCATCACCATGAGTGAGTACTCGATTGATGAATAATCTCTTCAGATAATTTTCAGACAGGCAAAAGACAAGCTTGTTGAGTGGGCTACACTTCTCTGCGGACTTCATGTGGATTATTAATAAATACCCAAGTAGAATAATATTTTCGAACAAAAACGAACAGAAAAAGAAAATAGAATGATCTGCACCTGGATCGGAGAATAAAAATTTTAAAAAGATGGAATCGAACTGTACTCAACTCAGTCCCTCCACGAAGCCTCAGAGTTGATATATCAACAATTGCTTGATGAAATCATCAACTAGGGCGTTCTTTTTAATTGATCTATATAATTTTTTTCGAGTGGATATGAATAGTTATGATAGCAGAAGTCATAGGATCATTTGTTCACCAAGTTAAAAAGGGATCGATGTTAGGCTTGATCTAGAGAGCAGGGCTATTGTTTCCTGAATCAGGGTACTCTTAGAAGTTGGAAACATCACCCAAACTCTTGACGACTGGCACATAAGGTGCCTTGATTTTTTTCTTCATGAGGTCATCCCAGCTGAAGTTGTTGAACCATCTGTGCTTTTTGATGTCGTTGACGCCTGAATAAATTTAAAAGTACCATCCTTGAGGTTGCCGTAACGCTTGGAAAGATCAGCCACTAACAAATGCTTGACCAAAGATTTTGCATCCTTGTCGAAATTTGAAGTGAAAGAAACTTTTCCCTTGAGAATATTTCTGTAAATGCCCATAGGATCCTCATCATTGAAAGGATCAATACCGGCGTGCATTTCATAAATGAGAACGCCTAGAGTCCACCAGTCAACTGCTTTTCCATGTCCCTGGTTAAGGATAACTTCGGGAGCAATGTACTCAGGAGTTCCGCAGATGGTGAAGGTTCTACCTTCAGTCAGGAACTTAGCAAAACCAAAGTCAGTAAGTTTGAGGTAGCCGTCATTTCCAATAAGAAGATTTTCAGGCTTGAGGTCTCGGAAAATGATATTTTTGGAATGGAGGTATTCGAAGCATGAAGCAACAATGGATCCATAGAAGCGGGCTTGGTCAGTTGTGAAGGACTCTACATTTCTAAGGTATGTAAAGAGTTCTCCTCCGTTGATGAGCTCGAGGACAAGATAGAGATATCTGGAATCTTGGGCGAGACCTTCGAAAGAGACAATGAAGGGATGGTTAATTTGTGAGTGCACAAAGTTCTCATTGTAGACATGATCTATTTGCTGGGCTTTCATGATTTCGTGTTTGTTGAGGAGTTTGAGAGCAACGTATTTGCCGGTCTTCTTGTTCTTGGCAACCTTCACCTTTCCAAAGCCACCTGCATGGAGAAAGAGATACCTTTGCCGAGGACGCGACCAACTTCGTAGTCGTCTAGTTTGAGCTTTTTGATGGTCTATCCTTCAGTTTTCTTTGCCATAGAAGAACAATAGAAATATAATATTCGAATACACTTCAGAATCTCAACTTATAATTAGAAAATCAATGATATATATAATTATTACAATACTCAACCTCCTCATAATCACCTAACAACATCCCTTCGCAACTTCTCCCTATCGCGTCTTCCTCAAGTCTGGCGATCATTTGCTCTAAGTGCCCCCTCGTTATGATTGCTCATGCAGAATTACTGTTTTCAGTGTCTACAATGATCAGTACATCCTCAGTGTTCAAGAAAAGTAAAAAGAGCATACCCATGTCAGAGTCAAAGTTGATTCCTCAGATAATTGTTTTGTGAAAACCGTTGATGAAAATAGTAGTGCCCAGATGGTGATAAACAGCACTCAGTATAATGGATACGAAATAACTGAGAGCTTTTTAGTAGATTTTTACTCTTCCTAAAGCTAAAATTAGATGGGGTGCTAAGGAATTGAAGAGACTGGATTGTAAAGCATCGTCTACCTCGTAAACAAAACGAAATAAGTCAACTAGGGAGAATATCAGTACATCATCAATTTGCCTAAAAATTCAATAGCAATTACCCAGGTTATTTCATTTATCTTGCTGATTCTTCTCACCCACAACATCAAGTACAGAAGATTTACTCCCTGCCCCTTCAACATCATTTTTGCACTCATCTATGCTCTCTTTCTGTTCGTGACAGTCTACCTCCAAGCTTATTTCGACGATTCACTGGAAGTCACATTCTGGCTAGTGATGCTGTTTGCCCTTGGATGTTCAGCCCTATACTTTATCGACATTTTCACTATATTCCTCAGTAACACAGTTCTCATCATGGGGCTGTCTATCTTCCTTACGCTTACACTAGGAGTTATTGATATTGTTGTTCTTCCTGATGCTTGGCCCATCAATAACTTTATTGCAGTTTTGGTAGCTGGAGCATTAATAAAGTTTATCGTCATAAAGAAACTCAAAACTGCTCTGATACCTCTTGCTTTCCTGTGGCTCTTCTTTGTTTTCCGACAGTCCATCATTTTCTTACACTTGGAAAATTTCTAACAAGCTCTTCAGATCAAAATCGTCCCTCTTTTCCTTCAAATTCCAGCTTTGTTGGGAGACGACTCATACGGTTTCATCTGCTCAGCATTCGGAACTTCAAAGGTAAAAATATATTGATAAAGATCATCACAATGGGACTAATGCTTAATTACTGTGTGAGAATCGATCTTTTCCTATCTGTTCGTTTCTACACATTGCTGTGTAGTCTGATCGCTTTCGTGAGTTTAGCTTTAGAGTTTGTGATACTGGTGTTGGCTGATTAAATACCTGTGATGGAATACACCAGTATCATTATGTTTGTACCTTTGTCATTCGTCTTGATTCTGCTACTGGCTGCCAAGAGAAGAGAGTGGGCTGAACTTTGGCATGGCTCATTCCATGACATTGCAGTAGACAGAAAGTCCATCAGAAGGGATTCAGTTTTAGATTAGGAATAAATGGATCGCAACCTCGATCGGCTCAAAATGAACCCTTCCCTACTATCAAGTGTATGATATAAAGAAGTCACTAAAAATCAATACTTTCAGATTGTTAACTATTTCCTCCTTTGGGCCTTTTGGATTTTCTGTGGATACTTCCAGCCATTGAATTGGAGTGTCCGTCTTTGGTTCCACTTATTAATTCATTTAGGGAAACCTAAGATTGTTGATTGTTGTTGATGAGATGCATGATTGTTTGCCAATGATTGGCCATATCTTTTTTCTTTTGCAACTCGCTTGCTAGAAGCTTATTCTAAAGCTCTTTTTTCTGACATTTCTAAAGAAGAAGTTAAGTAGAAACACCGTTAGCAAAATTATATCCGTTTTCCTTTGACACGATATTTTCAAGCTCCTGCTACAGCTTTGTATTGTCTTCCTCAATCTATTTAATCTCTTTTTCGATATCTTCCTTCATATGCTGCAAACGCTAAGTTTATGCCTGACTATCCCAATGAATTGCTTGCTCAATGTCCTCTACGCCATATAGACTTTGTATTTTTTATTTTTGAATGTTGTTTAACATACATTCATTTTGAAGACTTATAAGCTGCTCTTTTTCTTTCTTCTCCTTATTCATTCTTGCAATGCGATGCTACTCCTTCTTTACTGCTGCTTGCTCTTTCAGGTCCTGAAACCTTTGCTATTCCAGAATGGCCTAATGGCGAATAATGTTGTTGTAGGAGTGTTTGTTCTCGTATTGCTCCAGCTTGTTTGCAAGTTATTCAGCCATTGCTGGAGGAAGCTCAACATTTTATTATTTTGATAGTTCTTGCTCAAGCTTTAACAACTGTTATCGCCTCCGTATAGTGATGGCAGCCGTTTTTTGGGCTTTCTCTTTTTTCTAGTTCACTTCACAAATCATTTGCTTCTGCCTTTTGTCCAAAGTTAGAAGGATTAGCTTTCTTTCTTTCAACATCTAGTTATAGATCAAATTGTTGTGCTAAAGTTATTCCTTTTTGCTTTCTATTTTTTCAATCTTTTATCTGAGCTATTTTGTTTGCTCCATCGGTTCAGTTTAACTGTCTTGTTGAAGCTGATTCCTGATGTCAAGAAGCTGCATATGAAGTTTGTTACCTTTTTAAGCTTTCTTTGTTTGTCCTCCACTGTTGCTTTGATTTTATCATACTTCCCCTTTTCTTTAAATATCTCTTGATATTTCGTATTCATTGCATTTTCTCCATTGATATTAGTCTCAACTGTCTGGATTTGCTTGAATATTTTGTTCCTATTTTCAGGGTAATTGCTGTAGAGCTGATCATAGTTTGTTTTTATTTTTTGTTTGAGCACGGCTAAAACATGCTCTCCCATTGCTCCTCGATGTTCGGCAATAGATGAGCCTCCTGCTTCCGTTTCAGTCAAGATTGCTTATGTTTTCGGATGACCCATATTATTAACAATTTGATTGAGAGCCTCTACTTTCGGGTCTACATTCCAGAGGAAGTACTTTTGTGTGTGGAGGAAATGGTGGTTTGTCTGACAGATGAACTGCCAGTTTTTATGCTGGCTTTGACTTGATGCATCGATATAACTGATTATTATTATGGCAAGTTTATTTACGGGGTTGGGGTTGGGGTTGGGGTTGGGGTTGGGGT
>Ga0100380_10001571_pt1 | contig 24862 bp, 18 predicted proteins | sample CryGeymeta201504_FD_80417 | JGI IMG/M metagenome (GOLD analysis project Ga0100380, IMG submission 80417) | Groundwater microbial communities from Crystal Geyser aquifers in Utah, USA - Crystal Geyser metaG 2015-04 | ecosystem: Environmental > Aquatic > Deep subsurface > Groundwater | place... | reverse complement strand
ATCAATAAGAGACGTTATCGCATTCCCCAAAACACAGAAAGCCGTCTGTATGATGTCGGGCGCGCCTTCAACAGTAGAACCAAAGCAACTGAGAGAGCTTTATATAAAGACAGATGCGCCCATAGAGTAGCCGCACACATCATGGAACAGCCCAAATCAAGGAATACAGCCAAAAAAAAATTTACCATAGTCTTAGTTGTCATCACATTTTTTATTGCGGCAATCATAATCACAAAATTTTATTTAAAGGCCATAGGCGGCTTGATATTTGCGGCAGTTCTTATTTATGCCGCATTATCTTTCGCAAGACTGTCCAAAGAAGAGAAAAAAGTTTTACCTGAGCCAGCCGGGAAAAGCGATAAAATATCTTTTGGCAAGTTGATACAACTTCTCCAATATTTGATTTACGGTCTAATCGCCGTTGCAATAATCAGATTGTTTATCCGGCAGTAGAAATAGATTAAGCAATCCTCTAATAACTAACTTCCTCGCATCAGCCGTAATCATGCACACAATTACCACCAAACAGCTAAAAGCCTCTTTCCTCTGCCCTTGTCATTCTTCCTCTTGCACATTTATAATAAATGCCTGAAATTAAAAGGAGAAAAACTATTTTGGAAGAAAGATACGACCCCCAAAAAGTTGAGCTGAAATGGCAGAAGCACTGGGCTGAGAGAAATATTTTCAAAACAGAACCTGATGCTTCAAAAAAGAAATTCTACTGTCTTGAGATGTTCCCCTACCCTTCAGGAAAAATACATATGGGCCATGTCAGAAATTATGCCATCGGCGATGTTATAGCAAGATACAAGAGGATGAGAGGGTTCAATGTCATCCATCCAATGGGATGGGATGCCTTCGGGATGCCTGCTGAGAACGCCGCGATAAAAGAGGGAATCCATCCGGCAAAATGGACCTACGAAAACATCGCATATATGAAGAAACAACTTAACAGAATGGGCTTGAGCTATGACTGGGACAGAGAGGTTACGACATGCAGTCCTGATTACTACAAGTGGAATCAGTGGTTCTTCCTTAAGATGTATGAAAAGGGGCTGGCATACAGAAAATCATCATTTGTGAACTGGTGCCCCTCATGTATGACTGTTCTTGCAAATGAGCAGGTTATTGACAATGGATGCTGGAGATGCGATACAGCCGTAATCAAGAAAGAGTTGGAGCAGTGGTTTTTTCGTATTACGCATTATGCGGAAGACCTGCTGAAGGCATGTGATGAATTAAAAGGCTGGCCTGAAAAAGTCGTCTTAATGCAAAAGAACTGGATTGGAAAAAGCGAGGGGCTTGAGGCTGATTTCAAAGTCATCGGGATGGACGAAAGAATCCGTATATTCACTACAAGGGCAGATACGCTGTTTGGCGCCACATTTATTTGCCTTGCGCCGACACACCCTCTTGCGGAAAAACTCGTATCTGATAAAAAATCTCTTAACAATATTAGAGAACACTACGGCAAAGAGGATGAAAAACTCGGACTCTTCACAGAGCGCTATGCAGCCAATCCTGTGAATGATGAGAAAATCCCCATTTATATAGCAAACTTTGTCCTGATGGAATACGGCACAGGAGCGATAATGTCAGTACCTGCGCATGACCAGAGGGATTTTGAGTTTGCAAAGAAGTATAATCTTCCGATAAGAGTCGTGGTAATTCCAGAACAACAGCCAAATCCCCCCTTACCCCCTTTTGCTAAAGGGGGGCGTGGGGGGATTACCAACTTCGGACTTGAAGCTGCCTTTGAAGAGGATGGAGTGCTTGTTGACTCTGGCTCATACAGCAGACTAAAAAGCGATGCTGCAAGAATTGAGATAGCAGAATTTGTTGAAGGCAGAGGATTAGGCAAAAGGGTAATAAATTACAAGCTCCGCGACTGGGGAATATCAAGACAGAGATACTGGGGAACGCCGATACCGATAATTTATTGTGAGAAATGCGGTCTTGTTCCTGTCCCTGAAAATGAACTTCCTGTAATCCTTCCCGAGGATGTGAAATTCACAGGCACAGGCGGTTCGCCGCTTGCAGACTCAGAAAAATTTATAAATACAAGCTGCCCTAAATGCAACGGCAAGGCCAGGAGCGAGACTGACACTATGGACACATTTGTTGACTCGTCATGGTACTTCATAGCATATTGTTTTGGAAAAGGAAAGATTGACTTTACTTCCGGCACAGAAACTTCACCCCCCTTTAATCCCCCCATTGGTAAGGGGGGGCAGCGGGGGGGTAGTCCCGCTCTCAGTTACTGGATGCCTGTGGACCAGTATATCGGCGGCGTGGAACATGCAGTGCTTCATCTCCTCTATTCAAGATTTTTTACCCGTGTCATAAAAGACCTGGGGTTCATTAACTCTCCGGAGCCTTTCGCAAACCTCCTCACGCAGGGAATGGTCTGCAAGGAAACGTTGAAATGCCCCGAGCACGGCTGGCTCTTCCCTGAAGATGTTAAGAATGAGAAGTGCGTGAAATGCGGAAAAGCTGTTGAGAGGGGAAGGGTTGAAAAGATGTCAAAGTCAAAAAAGAATGTCATTGACCCCGACTATCTCATAAACAAATACGGCGCAGATACATCAAGGCTCTTTTCGCTCTTTGCGGCGCCGCCTGAAAGAGACCTTGAATGGTCTGACCAGGGGGTTGACGGCGCATACAGGTTTCTGAACAGGATATGGGGAATAGTTTATAAATACAGGCGTCAGGCGCCAGGTGTCAGGTGTCAGAAGTTAAAACCTAACTCGTCACTCGTCACTCGTCACTCGTCACTGCTTCTACGGAAGACCCATCAGACGATAAAGCGGGTTACAAACGACATGGAGCGGGAATACCATTTCAACACGGCAATAGCCGCGCTTATGGAGCTTGTTAATGCTCTAAGTTCGTTTGAGCCGAAATCGGAAGAGGACCGGAAAATATTAAAATTCGGCATTGAGACGCTTCTGCTTTTGCTTTCTCCATTTTCTCCACACATATCGGAAGAACTGTGGGAGTCCCTGGGCAACAAAAAAAACATACTTGAACAGAGATGGCCTTTATGGGATGAGAACATAGCAAAAGAAGAAGAGATAGAACTCGTTATTCAGATTAACGGCAAAGTAAAGGCAAAGATTATGATAGCTGCGGGGCTGGCAGACGAAGAAGTCAGAGGGAAAGCTCTTGACGAACCCAGGATACAGGAAATTATAAAGGGGAAAACACTTAAAAAAGTCTTTATTGTTAAAGGCAAACTTGTTAACATAGTAATATGAGACTAAAAGTCCAAAATTTTATGTTACTGTCTACTGTCTACTGTTTACTGTTTACTGTTTTTGGCTGCGGTTATACATTACAGGGGAGAGACACACTCCCCTTTACCTCTGTCAAAATAGGCAGGATTGAAAACAGGACATTTGAACCAAAATTAGAAGATAAATTTCAGAAAGCGCTTGCTGATGAACTCATAAAAAACGGAATAATGATTTCAAAGAGCGCAGGGCATGTAATAAGCGGCACAATAAATGATTTAACCCTTAAACCTCTCTCAGAAAAAGAAGGAGTAGCATCCGAATACGAGGTGCTCATAAAAGCCAGGTTCTTTCTTACTTCCCCTGACGGAAAGGTCAAAGAGTTAAGAAATAGCGGGGTTTTTACTGTATCTTTTCCCGGTTCAGGCAATATAGAAAGCATAGTTGCGGCAAAGGAGCAGGCAGCGGAAACTGCCATGAGAAATCTGGCTTCCGAGATACGCGCCGGATTAGTATATCAATGATAAAGATTCCGAAAAGAATCAAAACAGGCATTCTTATCGGTTCTCTCATAACACTGCTGTTAGCAGCGGCGGCATTCATTAAATTACCTTTATTTGAGGCGCTTGAAGAAAAACTTTATGATTACAGATTCAAGATACGGGGGCAGGTAAAACCTCCGGATAATATTGTTATCGCCGCCATAGATGAAAAAAGCATTGAAAAACTCGGGAGATGGCCGTGGAGCCGGGACAAGATAGCAAAACTGGTCAAGAATTTATCTGACGCCGGAGCAGAGATAATAGTCTTTGACATTATTTTTAGCGAGCATGAAAAAAATGACGCCATACTTGGCAAAACCATAAGCAGAGCAGGAAATGTCCTGCTGCCCGTGGTCTTTGACTTTGAAAAAAAATTAACTGCGCCTGAGAATAAATCCCTCATAAACTCAGCATACCGCTCTGTGATGAACCCTGAAATGTTCAACAGATACAATCCGATAACAGCAATGAGAACCCTTACTCCCGTCTATCAGCTCTCCAGAGAAGCAAGCGGGCTGGGGCATATAAATATGTTTCCTGATAATGACGGAACTCTGCGGTGGGAATCTCTTGTAATCTACTATGAAGGCTATCTTTATCCGTCAATTACACTTCAGGCCTCGGCGTTTTATCTTGGAATCCCTCAGGAAAAGATTATTCTTAAGGCGGCGGAAGGCATTCAGCTTGGCAAGAGATTCATACCAACAGACAAATGGGGCAGAACCCTTATCAACTACTACGGCGAAGAGCGGACAGTTAAACATATCTCCATCTCGGATATTTTAGACGGCCGCGCAAAACCCGAACTCCTGAAGGGCAAAGTCGTCCTTATTGGAGCAACTGCGGTCGGAATCTATGACCTGAGAGTAACGCCTTTTTCTCCTGCAATGCCGGGGGTGGAAAAACATGCAAATGTCATCGCAGCCGTTCTTGAAAATAAATTTCTCAAAGCCGCATCTCCTGTTGTCAATATCATCATAATCATCTTGACGGGTTTTTTATTTTCACTTGCCGTCTCAAGATTTAAAGCGCTTGGGGCATCCGCAGCTGCCGGGCTGTCTCTCATGCTTATATTCTCGGCGGCCTACTACGCATTTGCAGCAAAAGGCCTCTGGATAAACGCTGCATACCCGTCAATCAATATCCTGCTGATTTTTATCAGCATTACAGCCTACAATTACGCCAGAGAGGAAAAATACGCAAAAAAGATGAGGGCTATGTTTTCAAGCTATGTTACAGAAAAAATCGTGGATGAATTAATCAGAAATCCCGACATGGCAAAACTGGGCGGTGAAAGAAGAGAGATTACAATCCTGTTTTCCGATATAAGGGGATTTACGTCCTTCTCGGAAAAGCATTCTCCTGAAGAGGTTGTTGCCATACTCAATGAATATTTGGGGGCCATGACCGAGATTGTTTTTTTCTGGGAGGGGACGCTTGATAAGTTCGTAGGCGATGCGATTGTCGCTTTCTGGGGAGCTCCCATGCCGCAGAAAAACCATGCGGAATTGGCCATAAAATGCGCTCTTGGCATGGTCAAAAAAATAGAGGAACTTCAACAGAAATGGAAATCCGAAGGCAAGCCTGTTCTTGACGCAGGCATAGGGATAAATACAGGCGAAGTGATTGTGGGAAATATCGGGGCGGAAGGCAAAAAAATGGACTATACAGTAATTGGCGACCATGTAAATCTGGGTTCCAGAGTGGAATCGCTCACCAGGAAGTACAACACACATATCCTTATAACCGAGTTCACTCTTAATAAAATTAAGAGCCGTGTAGAAATGGATAAAATCTACCGCGTATCCATCACAGGACTGGAAAAGGTGATAGTTAAAGGCAAGGAAAAACCCGTAGAGATTTTTGAACTTAAATCCATAGCAGAAGGGGCGTCCTGCATCACAGAAGTTGAGAAGCAAAATGTTGTTTGCTTAAAAGAAAAATAACTGCCTGCCCTTTAGTCCTGCGGTCCGCTAATGCTAAAATATTTCACGCCTATGCTACGGCAGTATAAATCCGGACTTCATTTCTCCTATTGCCTTGCCGTCAAAAGTCCCGGAGGAGCTGCCTGTCATCTTTCCTATCATAATGCCCACAGTATCGTTATTAGCGCCAGAGGCGCCATTTTTAATCTCTGCGCCTGCTATAGCTGTGCTGCTGCTAATTGCCTTTACGCCGCCTTCAATCTTTGCTGCAAAACTGGTGCTGATAGAAGTGGTCCCGTTTATCGTCCCGTTTATATCGCGCAGGTTTCCTATTGCTGTTGAGGCGCTCCAACTTCCTTTGACATTTACATCAAAAAGTCCGCTTCCAGGCGTCAGTTCTATCCCCTTGCCGGCTAAGCCCGAGGTAACCGATATACTGCCTACTACAGTCTGCGAAGCATTCTTCAAATCTAAACTCTGGCCTGTATTTATTGATATATCAAAGGTCCTGAGAGCAGTCTCTGTTATAGGGACAAAAAACTCGGGCCTGGCGCCCGGGAGCGTTGGGATTACACTGCTGAATACTTCCCAGAACGGCCTGGAGCCGTCCCAGAATATGCCGTCATTGGCATAGGAAAAGGTGCCGCTCTGCCCTGTCCTTGAACCCGTATTGTTATTGTAAAATACATTTGAATAACTGCCGGTAAGCCCGCCCATATACCAGTATTTCTTTGAGCCGTCCTCTATCCAGCCCATAACTCCGCCGTCCCATTTTTTATCAGAAACAGAAATGCCTCCGGCGCTGCCTCCGTAAAACGGCTTGCCTTCAGATGTATTGCCTGAAAAAAAGAGATGGAAGGAATCATCACTGGCAGGATACACGGGAGAAGCGGATTTGCCCGCGTCCCAGGCATAAGAGCCGTTTATATCTAAATGGTAATATCCTCCCTCAAGTATTGTCTGGTTAAACGAACCGGATATGGAGCCGCCGCTCTGAATAACTGCGGCGGTGTCATGGGAATTGTAAGGCGAGCCTTCAAACCACTCTATTCCTCCATCCAGAATGCCGGCTGATACATTGAATGATTTATTTAACGTAATAGTTGTAATAGGTATCAGCGGAGGCGGCAGTATTGTAAACCCTTCAGGCGGAGGCGGCAAAAGCCCGCTGGTTCCGGGTGGAGCAGGAGGTGTCGTTCCTTCCTGTTGTTTTTTGTATTCCCTTTCACTGTACGGCCTTTCTGAAGGTGGAGCGCCTGTTACTGCCTCGCCAACCTTGCCTGCAGTAACCACCACCGAGCCGAGAGGATTTGAAAAATTCACAACGCCCTTTTTTACATAAACCCTCTCTACGCCGTCTGTATAAAGTATTCCCTCGGTCCCTCTCACCCCCGCAACTGCCGTCCTGGTCTTCATTTCAAACTTGCTGCCTGAGGCATGATAAACCGGTTTTGGAATAATAAATCCTGTCTTGCCTCTGTAAAGTTTTAAAGACGCCGCCCTCTTTTTCTCAGCCGGTTTAAAGAGGTATTCGTCTATGCCGAGCCTGGATTTTGGTCCGACTGTCATTACGCTGTTGTCAATAAAGGTAATCTCTGCCTTACCATCGCTCTTGGTCCTGATAATATCTCCCACATTTACAGTATCTCCAGGTTTTACCGTTACAGCCGCAGCGGTTCCAACCCTCAGCACATCCACCCTTCCGGCAACCTTTGTGAGTTTCCCGGCCGCCTGGGCAGCTTCAGCATTGCCAATCAATAGTGAACAGTGGACAGTGAATAGAAAGAAGAAAATAATGAGCAGCGAGTAACAGGCAACGAATTTAAAGATGAAAGTTCGTTTTTTATTATTCACTATGACTTCCGGCTCTTGACTCTTAACCCTTGGCTCTTTCACGGCTGCCTCCCTTAAAACCTGTACTCAAGGCTTATAGTGTATATATTTTTCTTGTACTTATAGACCTTTATATTAGAATTGTCTTTTATGTGCGCATATCCCATGGTTATGTCCATCGGCTTTAGAACCACATACGTGAGGGATGCCTGTGCGGTTATTGTATCATCGCGCCTCTGTATTCTGTAAATAGTGTGACTGTTCTGATAGCGCTGGTGATATGCTTCTAAATAGATATTTGCCCTGAGTTTGTTGTCAAAAAATGGATAAAGAAGACCCGTTGCTCCCTTTACGCCTGCATAATCCCAGTTGGCACCATCAGCATCGTTGTACTCAGCCTCTGCCCTTATGTTAAACAATCCATAACCTTTTGAGAAAGTATAAAAGTATCCTGTTCCACCTGATAGGTTATTTGCATCCCTGTCCTCTTCCTGACTTTGATAACCACCAAATTTTCTGTAGTTCCATCCACGGTCAAACTCGTCTTTTCTGTGTTTTAAAAAGACCTGGCCTAAGTGATTACCTTTAATAACGAATGTATAAGATGGGTTGAAAGTAAATGACTGCTCATACTTTATATAGTCAACTTCAAGATAATTGTATGAAAGCAGAAGGCTTGCAATACTTTTTTCCGTATTATAAGACGGCATTATTGAGAAAGTATGACTTACCGTATCAAGGCTGAAGACCTTATCAATTTCATTTTTCTTAGTATAATTACTTTTGTTATGCTGGGCGATATTAAGCGAATATGACGCCTTCATGTTCCACGGTCCCTTTTCATAAAAGGTGTATTCCCCGAACAATGAGTATATTCTTTTCCAGTCCTTTTTCCTTTCAATATCAACAAGGGATTCGTCAATGGGATTGGTTAAGACATTATCGTCATACTGGAGACCGACTCCTATATTAATCCTGTAAGGCGGCGGTATCTTTTCAATCGCCTCAAGATAGTCCTTTGAAAATAAGGCCCAGTCAGAAGTCGGGTCTACCGTCAGCAGCCCTTTAAATATCTCCTTTGCCTTTTTGAATTTCTTCTCCTGAAGATACGCTGAGGCTATCTGGAAATCCGCCTGCTGTTTGAGTGAAGGCTCTAATTTCTTCGCCTTATTAAACGCCTGAATTGCCTCAGCGGGCTTTTTCAGCTTAAGGAGAATCATGCCTTTCAGATAATTTGACTGGCCGGAGCGGACGCCTTTTTTAATCGCATATTCAACAGCATCCAGAGCCTCTTTATACTTCCCCATTCCGAAAAGAACATCAGCAAGCAGGAATTTTACCTCTGCCGCCTCCGGGTCAAGAATCAGCGTTTGTCTGAAAAACCTCACAGCATCGGAGTAATTCTGCATCTCCCTGTGGGTAAGCCCGAGAAAAAATGTAATCCTTGCGTCTATCGGGTTTTCCTTATATCCTTTCTCAAAAAATTCAAGAGCCTCTTCATAGTTCTCATTCTTAAACTCGGCAATGCCTTTTTCAAGAAAATTATCAGCGGCATAAACTGATGCAGAGCCGCAAAAGAGACACAGCAGCGCGGCAGCCAGATAAAAGACACTAATCTTTTTCACTGATTTCCTCTCTCCTTTGTCCGAGCAAAATTTAATGCTATATATATAGGGCAAACTCATAGAAAATGTCAAGACTTTTTACATGCGTTTCTGCCTTCAGGCAGACTCATACTAAAATCCACCTGTGCTAAAATATATTAACAATGAGCATTAAAACCTTTTTGCAGGAAATAGACCAGGGACTGACTTCGCCCGCCTATCTTCTATATGCAGCTAACGAGTATATGATAGAAGAGGCGCTGTCCGCAGTCAAAAGGACAATCCCGGAGACAGAGCTGCCTTTCAATTTCAATGTTTTTGACATGGATTCTGCCGACAGCATCCCGACCGCAGTGGAAATAATTGACAACTTAAATACAATCTCTTTTTTCGGAAGCCGCAGATATGTAGTTGTCAGGAACCTTCAGAAAATTTCTGCAAAGGAGTTTAAAAAATTCCAATCCTACGCCGCCAATCCGTCGCCAAACTCGGTTTTTCTAATGTCCTATGCCGGGGCATTAAAAAAAGAAATGAAAGAAAGCGCGAAAGGATTAAAGCCCATCTGCCTTGATATGCGAGCGAGTGATATGCCTATATGGATAAAAGAAAAGCTAAGGCAAAAGGGCATTACAATTAAAGACGATGCTGTGGGATACCTTATCGGGGTTGTCGGAGACGATATAGGGCTTCTGTCAGCGGAGATTGAAAAACTTGCGTCAATCGGAAATGAAACAATTACAATAAGCGCCATAAAGGAAATTGTTGAGGGAAGCAGGGATTACAGCGTTTTTGACCTTACAAATGCGCTGAGAGAAAAGAATGTCGAAAAGGTGTTCAGGATATACAGAACGCTGGCTGAGACAACAGAACCGTATAGCCTTTTAGGCGCGATAAACTGGCATTACTGCAAGATGTCCATGCAGGCTGCCCCGAGCCGCTCGGGGCAGCGGAAAGACTTTTCCAGAGCATTTGAACTCCTGAACAATGCCGATATACAGATAAAAACATCAGGCGGCGCCTATCCGATAGAACACCTGCTGGTCAGACTGCTGCAGCTTTGAGAACTGTATTTGCCAGCCTTGAGAGTCTTGATATTTTCCTGGAGGCTGTATTCTTGTGTAATACGCCTTTTGAGACAGCCGAATCCACAGTCCTGATTGTCTCTCTCAAAAACTTTTTTACTTGTTCCTGATTTTTTTCGCCTGCTGCTTCCTCAATCTTTTTTGAAAGCGTTTTTATTTTTGAGCGGATAGAGGCATTGCGCAGATTGCGCTCCGCCGCCTGCCTTCCTCTTTTGAGCGTTGAAAGATTTTTCTTTTTTGCTGCTTTAGCCGGCAATTCTTCCTCCTTATAGGTCCGAGACCCCGAAAAATTTAGTCATATTTTTTAACATAATTTTAGTTATAAAATCAACCTTTTTATGTTAAAATCTTACACCATGAAAAGATACAAGCCTGTCTCGCTGAAAAAGTTAAAGACATATCCCATCTCAAAAAGGAAGAGCAAGGTCGAGATTTCACTGGCGGCGGCTCCGCATAAACCGGGCAAGTCGTTCACCGATTTTATCCATAACCTGCCTGACATACTTGCAGCAAGGGATTTCAGGGCAGTTGTGAGGGCCATAATAAATGCAAGAAAAAACAAAAAACCTGTAATCCTCGGAATGGGAGCGCATCCGATAAAAGTGGGATTATCCCCTCTTATCATTGACCTTATGAAGCGTGGGATTATAACTGCAATTGCAACAAACGGAGCATGCATTGTTCATGACTTTGAACTTTCATTCATCGGACAAACCTCGGAGGATGTTGCAGAGAAACTGTGTAAAGGCGCCTTTGGAATGGCAAAAGAAACAGGCGGATATACTAATAAAGCAATAAACGCAGGGGTCAAAAAAGGATATGGCATAGGGAAATCGCTTGGCGAAATGATTCAAAATTCAAAATTCAAATATAAAGATATGAGCATCTTTGCAGCAGCTTATAATCTTGGACTTCCGGCAACCGTCCATATTGCCATCGGCACAGACATAATCCACATGCATCCGCAGGCGGATGGCGCATCAATCGGCGAGGGAAGCCTCAGAGACTTCAAACTCTTCACATCCGTGGTATCTGATTTAGAAGGAGGCGTTTATATAAATTTAGGCTCTGCCGTCATTATGCCGGAGGTTTTTTTAAAGGCATTAACAATCGCAAGAAACCTTTGCAGCAAGGTTGAAAATATCACCACTGTAAATATGGATTTTATGCAGCACTACCGGCCGACTCAGAATGTCCTCAGACGCCCCACGCTGCAAAAAGGCTGCGCCTATGCCCTCACAGGCCATCATGAGATAATGTTCCCGCTCTTGGCAGCGGCAGTGATTGAGGGAATCTGAAAAATTATTAGTAACTTCAATTAAACATTCCCCCTGCTCTAACCCTGTCGTCATTTGTCACATCCAAGATTCCGGTATCTCTCTATGTAATCATTAGCGACTTTTATAGAGTCAAGAGAAAGATACTTCGCATACTCTATAACATAACCTCTCAGATAAACCTCTGCCGGAAGGGACGAAAATTTCTCGCATTCTATATCTTCAAAATACTGCTTGCGGATTTTTGTGAATGACGCCATATCTTTCAGGTTAACCCCAAGTTTTTCCCTTATCTCTCTTAACAATCCGCCGCTGAATGACTTAATGCCGGATATATACTGCTTTAGTTCTTCACTCACAACAAAAGACGGTTTCTCGCTGCCTGCGGGGTCAGTGTCTTTATTCTCAAAAAAGTCGATAAGTTTTGTGTATGCCTCTTCTACCTGTTCCACTATGTCATGCCGCTTTTCTTCGGATAATTCATAGGCGATGGCAGAAGTTACAACAGAGTCATTTGAATACAATGCTTTTAGATGCAGATATGAACTCCTCACCTCTGACAGGGGGGCGTCAGGACTGAGTTCAAGCGCTTCAAAATATTTTTTACAATCTTCTGCGGGCATATTTATCGGTCATTACTGACGCCTGCCTGCCATCCCTGAGATTTTCCGTAAGCTTCCCTATCTCTTTTGCGACATGCGAAAATGGATGCGTAAGCATAAAAGGCAGCCTCTTGTTAATGCACCTTAACACAGTCTCATCGTATTCTATATGCCCTGCATACATGGCATTAAAGCCGAGAAATTTCAGGCACACACTTTTAACAGACACTCCAATCATAGTTTCCCTGCCGCTTCTTATTTGATTCAGGACTATATATATTCTGAAGGATGATAATTCCTTTTCAAGAATATCCCTGATGTGAGTAGATGTGCCCATAAGGTGGTCAACAACATCCTTAAGGTGTTTTATGCCATGCACATCCCGGTTCTTCCAGACGTCCTGAATCATATCCTTCAGCCCGTGCGCGCCGAGGGTAATCTTAAGTTTCCGGAAAAAAACATTTTTAACGAAGTGATACATATTCTCCAGAGCTGTAATCTCGGCCGTTGTGACAACTATCATCTTATCGGCCAGCAAAAAAGTGTCAATAGTATTATTATGCGAGCCTGCTCCGAGGTCAATGAGAATATAATCCGTATCAATCTCCTTAATCTGCCTGAAGAGCTTGAGTTTTTGCACATACTTGATATTTTCGGAATCAAGTGAACTGAGAGTCCCCGACACCAACCCCATATCAGGGATACTGCAGTTTACTATGATGTTATTGAGCGGCACCTTCTTTTCAAAAAAATCGGTGAGAGAATTTCTGGGCTTGCTTACTCCAAGGAAGGTATGGAGATTCGCTCCTCCAAGGTCGGCGTCAATCATGACAACCCTTTTCCCCTTTGAAACCAGATGCGTACCTATGCCGCTTGTGACGAAACTCTTCCCTGTCCCGCCCTTGCCTCCGCCAATAGCTCATATCTCGCATCTCTTATCCTGCGCGCCGTTATTCATAAATTATGTTAACAGTTTTTATACGATAAAAGCTGATATATAGTCAAGCCCTGCCCAATCCCGCAATGCCTTGTTTTGTCTGTCATTGCGAGTCCCGAGCAGCTCGGGGCGTGGCAATCTTATCGTCAAAGGCTTGAGATTGACCTTCACCCCAAAAAGTCTTTGACTTTTTGGGGACCCCGGCTTCGCTTCACTCGCAATGACAATTTTCTAAATCAGAATGCTGATAAAACCTTACAAACTAAAAAGGGGGTGTTTCCGATGAATCTGGAAACACCCCCTTTTAATCTCAGCCTTAAATCTCTTTTACAGCAGCGGGACAATTAGAAGCGCAACGATATTAATAACCTTTATCATCGGGTTAATTGCAGGGCCTGCTGTGTCCTTGTAAGGGTCGCCAACCGTGTCGCCTGTAACAGAGGCTTTGTGTCCTTCGCTCCCCTTCTTATGAACGACGCCTTTGTCGTCGGTAACGCCTTCTTCAAAGGATTTCTTGGCATTGTCCCACGCGCCGCCGCCGCTTGTCATGGCGATAGCCTGGAAGAGTCCGGTAAGGATGCTGCCGATAAGAACTCCGCCGAGCGCTTCCCTGCCAAGGGTAAGGCCAACTACGATAGGAACAACAACAGGGATAAGAGCAGGAACCATCATCTGCTTGATAGCGCCTTTTGTAACAATGTCAACGCACTTGCCGTATTCAGGCTTGCCTGTTCCTTCCATGATGCCCTTTATCTCTCTGAACTGTCTTCTCACCTCTTCAACAATACTGCCTGCCGCCTTTCCAACAGCCTCCATAAGAAGCGAGCCGTAGTAATAAGGAAGAAGTCCGCCAATGAAAAGACCTGCCAGAACCATCGGGTTTGAAAGGTCAAAGTAAAGCTGCGTGCTAAAGGACCTTGAATACTCCGCAAAAAGAACCAGCGCTGCAAGCGCTGCCGAGCCTATAGCATAACCCTTTGTAACAGCCTTTGTTGTGTTTCCGACTGCATCCAACGGGTCTGTGATTTTACGGATATCTTCAGGCAGTCCAGACATCTCAGCGATACCGCCTGCGTTGTCTGTTATTGGCCCATACGAGTCAATCGCAACAACAATTCCTGTCATTGAAAGCATTGAAACTGCTGCCAATGCAATTGCAAAAAGACCGCCCGCCGCATCACCGGCAAATCCACCGCCCAGAGAATATGCGCCGAGGATTGAGGCGACGATAACTATAACAGGCGCAGCGGTTGACTTCATGCTGACTGCGAGGCCTGCTATAACGTTTGTGCCGTGACCGGTCAGACTGGCCTTTGCAATGTGTTTCACCGGGGGATACTTAGAAGCAGTAAAGTACTCGGTTATAACCACAATCAGTCCGGTCAGGACAAGGCCGATAATTGCCATAAGGAAAACATTCCACTGTGTAAATGAAGGGTGAGAGGCCATTGAAGCCGCATCTACGCCTTTCAGAAATTCACCTGTCACAAAATAAAATACTATTGCCGCAAGAACTCCGGCAACGGCAAGCCCCTTATAAAGGGCGCCCATAATATACTGGCTCTTGCCGAGTTTTACTGCAAAGGTTCCTATAATAGAAGCGATAATTGATATTCCGCCGAGGAGCATCGGAAACTCAATCCAGCCGCTGCCTACGCCAAAAACCGTCTTTGCCAGGAGCATTGCTGCAACGAGCGTAACTGTATATGTTTCATAAAGGTCGGCTGCCATACCTGCGCAGTCGCCTACGTTGTCGCCTACGTTATCGGCTATAACCGCAGGATTTCTCGGGTCATCTTCAGGAATTCCCGCTTCAACTTTTCCAACAAGGTCCGCGCCTACGTCAGCAGCCTTTGTATAAATACCGCCTGCGATACGGGCAAATACGCTCATGAGTGAACAGCCGAACCCGAGGCCTACGAGAGCATGGAAGGCCATCTCAGGGTCTGCTGCCTTTGCAATAGTATAAAAACCCGCAAGTCCTATAATTCCGAGGCCCACGACCATAACGCCAGTTACCGAGCCGCCTTTGAACGCCAGGCTAAGCGCAGCCTGAAGCCCTTTGTGCGCAGCCTGTGTGGTGCGTACATTTGCGCGAACCGTAACCCACATACCCACAAAACCGGCAAGGGCGGAACCGACTGTGCCAACGATAAAGCCAATAGCCGTCCAAATGCCGAGATTCATCGCCGCGATAAGGACCACGAGGACCACTGCAACCATCGCTACTGTCTTATATTCGCGTGTCAGGAACGCATATGCGCCCTCTTTAACAGCATTTGAGATTTCCTGCATTTTAGCGCTTCCGGCATCCTGCTTTGATACCCACATTGCGGTGAGCACGGCGTATATAATGCCGAGCAATCCGCAGCCTAAAGCAAAAAGAATTGTTGAACTCATCTCTCCTCCTTCGTAAAAAAATTTAAATTAGAGTTTAAAATTATAAGTCAAAAACTTTCCGATTTAACTCTTAATTCTTCACTTACAACTTTTAATTGCTTTGCCGCCTCACCTCCTCCTCAATCAGTTTTCAGTCCAACTTTTAACTTCTTAACTTGGTATTATCCCCCTGTAATGTAATCCTTCAGATAATGAAGTTCTGCCTCCAGACTGCTGACCTTGGATTTTACAATATCACGAATAGATACAACGCTAATGACCCTCCCATGTTCTACCACAGGCAGATGCCTTATATTCTTCTCTATCATAATCGTCATAGCATAATTTACGTCATCATCCGGAGTTGCCACCAGAATATCCATGGTCATTACTTCTTTTATATTTATCTTATCACAGGCAACATCTTCCTTCCTGCCCCAACATCTCAAGGCGTCGCGTTCTGTAAACAATCCAACAGGTTCGCCTTCTTCCATCACTAATACTGCGCCAATATTCCTTTCTATCATTTTATCAATTACCGTTTTAACAGTAACAGCGCCATCAACTGCAATTACCTCAAGCCCTTTATCTTTTATGATATCTCCTATCGTCATCATTCCCTCCGCATTAAACCGCTATGTCCCTGTTTGCCATTTTAGAATAGGCAATTGCCAGTGTTCTGTATCCCATGTGCGCAAGCTTTGAGTATGGAAAATACGCTATGACATAAAAGACAAAAAGGAGATGCACGAAATACATCGGATACGCAATTGATGAGACGCCCATTAACCTGATTATCTCGGTAAGCGCGCCTGTAACGCCGAGCAGCAATATCATGCCTGCAAATGTCCAGTCAAAAGACGAGTTCCTGTATTCGTATCCTTTATTCTTTAAACGGTTAAAAACTATGAGCAGGGTTCCGGCCAAAAGAGCTAATGCGCTTATATTCGCAAGCCATTTCATCGGGTCTGCGAGAGATATGGGAGAGTGTTTCTTGTAGGGCTCAGGCAGATAATAATAAATCGTTATCCATATTGTTGTGATGGCAAGGCCTGCAAACGCATAGAAGACAAGAAGATGACCGTTCTTCCGTCCGGCATTTGCCTCGCATTTGCCAAACCTTGAATGTTTCAGGAACTCAACAAGGGTTTCAATAAGCGCGGGGAAAAAACCCTTTGAATAGGGCTGTGAGCTGCCCTTAGAGATATTATTCCAGAATCTGGAAAGACTTGACAGATAGGAAATGCCTGCCAGAATAACCGCTGAAATAAAAATTACTTCTATATACCTTATCGGGAAAAACTTTGAGTAAACAATATCTCCGTCCGGGATTCCAAGATGGCCGGTCAATCCAAGCACAGCTAAAAACAGTATAAACGGTATTGCAAGAGCGGCAAGCGTCATCTTCGGCTCGGTGACTATCTTACCCATGAACCCGGGGACTGCGTTTTCCTCTATTGATTTCTTCCTCATCACAGCAAGCACATCGCCGGGCTTTGCGCCTCTCGGACAGTATTTTGTGCAGTCATCACAGTTATGACAAAGCCAGATATCCGGATTGTTCAGGAGCTTATCCTTAAGCCCCCACTGCGCATAAATCATCTCCTTCCTCGGAAACGGCCTGTCTTCAGGGGTCACATTGCATACAACAGTACATGTGGAGCACTGGAAACACTTCTTTAATGACTCCCCACCGCTATTAATTATCTCTTTAACAAAATCCAAATCCGGATTAATTACTTTTGCCTCTGCCATGTATTCCTCCTCTTTTTTATAAAAGGTTTCAGGTTCTAGGTTTTAGGTGTTAGCTCTTGGTCTAACACCTGACCACTAGCACCTAACACCTAAATTAGAATCCCTTATACGGGTTAGGACCGAACCCCTCCAGTTTTTTTATAAACTCGTCTAATATCTTTGGTATTTTGTAATATTCGGCGATAGACACCTGTTCCATCTGGACCCTGCCGGACTCGAGCTTTAGTCTGTCAAGTGTTTCCGCAACCTTTGACAATCTGATTTTCGCCAGGTAGCTTCCTGTTGCCATATGGCACTGGTAATCATCGCCATATTGACATCCCATGATGAGTATGCCGTCAATACCCTTTGAAAGGGCGTCAGCCACCCATACTAAATTCATTGAGCCTGCGCATCTCAGAGGGACTACCCTGACAAAAGAATTATATTGGAGCCGGTTAAGTCCCACCATGTCCAACGCCGGATAGGCGTCATTTTCACAGGCAAAAACTATTACCCTCGGCTTCTCCTCTTCTTCTTCGGGCACCTCTATATTTTTTACCATATTCCCTATCATATCAACTGAATAGTTTTTGAAAGAGATAATCCTCTCCGGACATGCGCCCATACAGATTGCACATCTTCTACAGCGGGTTGGATTATAAAGCGGATTAGCCTTTTCGTCTTCATTAATAGCGCCAAAAGGGCACTCCTCTGTACATCTCTTACACTGGGTACATTTCTGCATAAAGAACTCTGCATAAGATATATCTCCAACCCTCGGATGCACAGCCTCTCCCCTGGATGTTAATTCAACACACTGGATTGCCTTAAGAGCTGCGCCTGTGGCGTCTGCTACGGTTGAAGGAATATCCATAGGAGCCCTTACAGAACCGGCAGCGTAAACACCTGTTCTTCGGGTTTCATATGGAAAACAGATAAAATTGGAATCAGGATAACCATTAATGAGAGCCGGCGCCTCTCCTCCCTGTCTGTATTCGAGATTTAAGATGTCTGTTTCAATCATCACATAAGGAATAAACTCATCCCCGGGTTTTACGCCTGGCGGCAGTATTTCCTCGCCGAGTGCAGATACAGGAACCATGCCGGTTGCCAGAACAACCAGGTCCGCATTCACCTGGATTTTTTCACCCAGGAGGGTATTTTCTACTTCTACCGCAAGGTTCTTATTTTCATCCTCTGTAATGCCTTTGACGTCTCCTTTTGTCAGGAATACCCCTGCATCATTCTGCATACTCTTATAAAAATATTCATAATGTCCCGGCGTCCTCATGTCCCTGTAGAAAATGTAGACCTTTGAATCAGGATACTGATTCCTTATATATTTTGCCTGTTTTAAAGATTCTACACAGCAGGTTGCTGAACAATAAGGCAGATGCTTCTCATCCCTCTGTCCGGCGCACTGAATAAAGGCAACGCTTTTGACAGGCTTGCCGTCAGAGGGACGCACCATGGTCCCTTTTGCAGCTATAGCCTCCATCATATAGTTTGTTATTACATTAGGATATTTCCCAAAACCGAACTCGGTAATTTTTGCTGCATCATAAGGCACTGTGCCGGCAGCCTCAACTATAGCGCCAACTCTAAAGGTCTCAGCGCCTCCATTTCGTTTGACAGTAACGTCATACAAACCCGGGGCGCCGTCTATCTTTTCAATTAATGAAGATGTGTAAATCTTAACCTTTGGATTCTGTTGAACTTCTTTAATTAAGTTATTAATTTCCGGCTCTTCCATCTCTGCATAAGGGGCCTTGGTAGGAGCTTGTTTGTAAATCCTGGACATCCATCCGCCAAGGGCTTCGTTCTTTTCTACCAGGAAGACCTCATAACCAGCCTTAGCCGCCTCATTGGCAGCAGTGATTCCGGCGAGGCCGCCTCCAACAACCAGAACATTCTTAGAGGGCTCCTCCACCTTATAGGGTTCCGGCGCCTCCATCTTCTGCATCTTAAGAAGACCCATTCTAATATAGTCTTCAGCCATCATCTGGGTATCTTCATCATTTGCCGGATGGCTCCAGACAACCCCTTCTCTCAAATTTACCCTTTCCACAAGCGGGATACCGAGCTCAAAGACATCGTAATTTACGCGCGGTGAGCAGGCGGCAATTATAACGGCATTTACGCCTTCCTGGGCCATGTCTTTTTTTATGAACTCCACGCCTTCCTTCTGACACAGGGACGGATGGGACTTGACAACAGGGGCCTTCATTTCAATAGCAACCTTCGTTAATTTCTCTATGTCAAGGGCCTTCCCTATCTCACAATCTGTGCAGATATAAACTCCTATTTTCTTTTCCATTGGATTACCTCCTCACCAAAGATTGAATTGACTTAAGGGCTGCTGCTGCTGCAGTCTGGGCCGATGAGTAGACGTCAATCGGCTTTACAGCGCAGCCGGCAGCGGACATCCCGGCTACTCCTGTGTTAGATGTAATGAAACCATCAGTATCATAAGATACACTTGAAGGGATTTTCGATTCTTGCGTGCTGGGAGCCATACCCGCAGCAAGGACCACAAGGTCCACCTTTTCATGAATCTTCTGCAATGTCTGTGTATCCTCTGCTGTGACGATAATATCCTTTGTAGCGGGGTCTTCCTCAATCTTTGCAACCTTTCCTTTAATAAACTTTATATTTTCATCCTGCTGGATTTTTTTATAAAACTTTTCATATCTCGTTCCGGGCGAACGAACGTCAATATAAAATATAAATATCTGCGCCTGAGGATATTGCTCCCGCACATAGGTTGCCTGCTTCATAGAGGCCAGGCAGCAAATGTAAGAGCAGTAAGGAAGGTGGTTCTCATCGCGGGAACCGGCACACTGGACAAAGGCAACCCTTGAGACCTCTTTCCCGTCAGATGGGCGGATGATATTGCCTTTTGTAGGGCCATTTTGAGAGGCTAATCTCTCCATCATCATATTTGTTATTACGTTTTGATATTTCCCAAATCCAAGATTATCAATCTTTTTGGCGTCATAAGGCTTCCAGCCGGTAGCCCAGACAATAGAGCCGGCCTTCAAGGATAGGCTTTGAGTCTTCATGTTTAGGTCTATGGCATTATATTTACAGGCATCTACGCATTTGGCGCATTCAGCTTTCTTACAGACCTTATCATCAATAACATATCTCATAGGAAAGGCAAAATCATGGGGAAGATAAATAGCCTTTGTCTTATCCATGCCAAAATTGAAATCATTTGGCCTTTCAATCGGACAGACATCAACACAGGCCCTGCATGCCGTACAATTCTCGTTCACATAGCGGGGATTCAACTTTACTGTTACGTCAAAATCACCCTCAGCGCCCGAAACCTTTTCTACCTCTGCCGAGGTATAGATTTTTACTCTCGGATTGCTCTTGATTCTTCTATAATTTATCTCCAGTCCGCAATTAGGCGGGCATAATTTCGGGAAATACTTATTAAGCTGAGCTACCCTGCCGCCAAGATAAGGATTCTTTTCAATGAGTGTTACCTCATACCCTACCTCAGCCGCTTCTACCGCAGTAGTTATTCCGCTTATCCCTCCGCCTACAACTAATATACCTTTTGTTTTCTCCGCAGCCATGTTATTACCTCCATAAATATTTATATGCTTAAAAGCAATGAATTAATGTCATTGTGGATGAAAACCACATTCTTCTGATTTGATTGATTCAAAGGCCCAAAATACCCTTTTTTCCTTCTCTCTTTTATCCCCGGACAGTCCTTTAAATTCAATCCGTTTGACGGCCTCAAGGGCCTCATGCCGTGAAGGTATCTCCCTTAGACCGTGACCGATTGCCTTGCCGGTTGCTGCGTCCAGAATCTCCGCATCCTCTCCATCAGTTACAACGGCCAGGGGGATTACATAAGTATCAAAGATTCTTGCGCAGGCTAAGGCCTCCCTTTCCCATGAAGACAATGAACCGCCAATGCATTTTATAATCATGAATCTCTTTCCTTCAAGACTTATAACCAGGTCCACCTTTGCCCTGTTTGTTTTTTCGTCGAGAACGACGTCAAATCCCCTGTCAACCTCTATATCATCTTTTGTATAACCCTTCTCTTCAATCAGAAACCGTTCTATCCCCTGCCTTACCCTTTCATCGGTTGTGTCAACAATCTCCCGCCCTGTTATAAAGTCAATAAGTTTTTCTTCAACACCATTCATACTTATACTGCCTTCTTTTTATACTCTTCTTTCACCTTTAATGTCTCTTCAAGCATCAGGATATATTTCAGGTATTTGAATCCGAATTTCATCAGGGCGAGCTCGTCAGTCTTTATCTTCTCAACCTCTTCTTTATCAATATCAAAGAGAGCAAAAAAATTGCTCTCAAAGATAAATTTTTTGAACCTATCTATATCATAACTTGCCATGTAAAGCATGCCCTGCTTCTTTGAGTCGAGTTGGGGCTGCCCTGAGGCATTTCTCCTTAGCTGAACCTCTTTCCACTCCTTATTCATCTCATCATAGAGCTCAACCCCCTGGTCCCTCCTCCAGGTCTCTATGGTCCACTCCTTTTCCTCCTGATAACCGAGGCAATTGGGGTCTTTTACAAAAAAATAGAATTCTTCATTTACCGGCCCTTTCCCTGAGCCCATCATCATAATGCCTTGACCGATGGGATAATATCTACAGTTAGAAGGACGGTCTTCATAGACGCTGCAGCCTTCAACCGTAACAAAGGGACATTTCCCTTCATCATCTGTCATCTTAAGCACTGCGTAAGGATGTGAGGACTTTTCATCAGTATGGGTGTATGTGTATCTATCCAGGAACTCTCCTGAAGAAATTCCCAATCTATTTTTCATCCTTATGACGTCATAAGGCGTAAGAAGCACATCTGCACGGCTGCAGCATTTGCTAAAACAGGCGATACCCTTATAACACCCAAATTTGAATTTGGAATTCAGTGTGCGCTTAATAGGTTCTACAAGCCTTCTGCTCAGAAACATGGTTTAATCCTTTCCCCTCTTAGCCTGCAATAGCTTATCCATCGCCTTATCTTTAAATCTAAAGGTATCTTCATTAAATATATTGAATCTTATCCATCTATAGCCAAAATTTAAAAGTTCTTCTTCGTCTTGCTTTATTTTTTCGATAACCTCTTTCTCCACATCATATATATCAAAAAACTTTGTCTCAAAAAGAAATTTTTTGAACTCGTTCAGGTCGTAACAAGCCTTATAGAGCAGATTCGCCCTTCCTGAATCAAGCTTGTTTCCCCCGCCTGAGGCGGAAAAATAATCATGGAAGGTAATCTCTTTATAAGCCTCATTCATCTTGTCATATATATCAATACCTTGATTCTTTTTCCATTCTTTTATCGTCCATTCTTTTCCCTCTTTCATCCCAAGGCATGAGGAATTTTCATCTATTAAAAACCCTTCTTCCTTTGAAGAAACAGGGAATACCGGATACATTCTGCAGGACCACGGTCTGTCCTGATAAATCATACAGCCCTCAGGAGTAACAAAGGGACAACTCTTATTTTCATCCTCCAGCATCTTAAGCGCTATTAGGGGTATCCCCTCATCTCCCAAGAGCGCAACGGTAAATCTCTTTAAAAATTCTTCAGAAGACAGCCACATAGACCTTCTCATCCTCAGGACATCGTAGGGGGTAAGAAAGATATTTACATCACTACAGCATTTATTAAAACAGGCAAGCCCTTTATGACATGAGAATTTGAAACTGTCATTTAGAGATAGCCTCCGTTGTTTTTCGGTATTTTCTTTATTCATAAATTATTCTTTATTATTTTAATATTCTAACAAATTTAGGAGGGGCGACCTGAAAGGTCGCCCCTCCATACATCATCATCTCAATGCCTACTATCTTATTAAACGATAGGAATCATCGGCCTTTCAACAGTCTTCCATTCATTCTTAGCTGCATCATACTTTATATTTATAAAGTGTTTCTTGCCTTCATCTAAGTTCGGGAAATCCAGCTTGTGGTAATAGCCGGGCCATCTGGACTCTTTTCTGGCAAGTCTTGTTCTCACGCATGCTATGCCAACCCACATCCTGTGGACGGCCTCCCAAGCCCTCATCAGCTCATGATTGTTCTTCGCAAGATTAACGCCCAGCTTCGCTACATCCTCTTCCAGGAAACCCAATTTCCAGAGGGCGGTCTCAAGCATCTTGTCGGTTGTCTCATAATTTGTCTCCCAACTGCCTGCATATTCACCCATTATCTTCTGCAGCCTGAACAGGAAACTGTGCGCTGAGATATAGTTTGGATTCACATCCGCGCTTGTTGTAAATCCCTTCTTCTCCTCATAGAGGGCCACCGGTCTCAATACTATTTCCTTGAGCTTCTTTATCGTGTCATCAGATACAGTCGGTGTGTAGCCCTTATGGTCATAGGCATACTTCACTACTGACTTTGCCGCAATCCTTCCCTGCACATGTGAACCGCTTGAAAACTTATGCGCGCTTGCGCCTACGCCGCAGCCTGCTGTAAATAGACCTTTGACAGTGGTCATTAAGTTATACTGCTCAGGGAATGCATCAGCATATTCCTTGGGCATAAGGTCAGAAGCGCCGCAGGCCCATGCACCAACAGAGGAGGCATGTGAACCTATGAAGCAGGGGTCTCCCAGCTGAAGTTCCGAAGGTTTTTCCAATGGGTCAATATTCAGCGAGGCCCAAAGTGTTGCGCCTGCAATAGTCATATCAAGAAAGTCCTCCCAGGATTCCTGCTCAAACTTCTTAAGCTCTTTTTTCTGCGCCTTCGGGTCTGTTACCTCCTTTTTTATCCTCTCTGTCACCTTTTCTGTATGCATGAGCAAGGGCGACTTACCGGCCTTGGTTGCGAGGATCATCTCATAGTTTCTCACAGGAGTCGGACAGGGCTTCACCTTTGAATACGGCGCCCACTTATCTGTCTCTGATGTATATGCAAAAACATAAGGGTCCCCATAAACATCCGTTGCAGGCGTCTTAAAGAGAAGGAAGAAGGTCCCAACAGGTCCATATGCGTCCTTAAACCTTGGCGGGATAAACGGCTCATCCATCTGGGTAAGCTCAGCTCCAGCCTGAACCAGAGTAGCATAAGTAGAACCTGCTAAAAATGGCGGCATCCAGGACCTTCCAAAACCTTCACCCTGAGACCTGGGCCTGAATACATGGACCGCGCCGCCCAGACCGCAGTAAACCGCATTTGCCTTAAACACATAGAATTTATCTTCTCTGACGCTGAAGCCCACTGCGCCGCAGACCCTGTCAGTCTCCTTCTCATCCTTCAGGAGGTGTGTGATATAAACCCTCTCAATCAGCCGGCCTTTATCACCGAGGGTGCCTAAGGCGTTCTTTGCCGCCTCTGCCACGATAATCTTATAACTCTCGCCTGATATCGCCACCTGCCAGGCGCCTGATTTAGCATAATTCCCTGCCTCGTCCTTCCATATAGGAAGTCCCCATTTATCGAAATTATGGACAGAGGAATCCACATGCCTTGCGATATCATAGACAATGTCCTGCCTTGTTAAACCCATCTGGTCATTTGTTACATACTTTACAAAGTCTTCCGGTGCGTGCTGGTCATGTGTTACCTTTCCGTCCAATCCCATAAATGTATTAATGGCAGAAAGTCCCATAGCAACAGGACCGCTCCTGACAACAGCAGCCTTATCTACCCAGGTTACATCTAATCCTGCTGCCTTTGCCCAGTAGGAAGCCTCAACTACAGCGCCGCAGCCT